>OBZR01000162.1_pt1 | contig 48192 bp, 44 predicted proteins | sample 1495541 | NCBI WGS metagenome assembly OBZR01 (sample SAMEA2580240, study PRJEB22360) | human gut metagenome | biome: human gut; feature: human-associated habitat; material: faeces | place: Denmark | collected 2008/2010 | reverse complement strand
GGCCTAGTACTACGGGCTTATAGCCCGTGAGCAAACCACCCGTTTTACGGGTGGTTCTGATTGTATCTTATTTTAACACTATGTATAATGAACTTAAATGATATGGAAAGAGTGGTAAAATGTTATCTCTTATATTAATAAAACTAAATGAAGAAAAAGCTATATATGAGTTCCACCCTAACGCTAGTGCTGAGTATGGCATAATAGAATTAGATCGTAAAAGCAATGTGGCTATTGTTAAAGAACCATTGCAAGGTAGTGAGTGGCATACAGTACACGCTTTAAATAAATTGGAGGAATACGGAAGTTTAAACTCATTTCCTAAAGAAGAAAGATTATATTGGTATTAAGAGTTATGCAACATGTATAACTCTTTTTTATAAGCATTTTACGCCCTTTCATGTGTGATGATTGGGCACATTTTTATTGGTGTAAAATAAAACACCCTACTAATATAGCAAGGTGTAAGAGATGATTATATGATTTTGTAAAATGTCATGGGGCAATAAATGGGGCAAATACCACCATATAATAGAGAATGATTGATACACAAAATTCACTCAATAATATAAGAAAACCTAGATAACATCTGTATTATGTGTATCTAGGTGTATCTAGGTTTATCTATTGTATCTCTATCATTATCATTTAAAAGAATGGCAGAGGAGGAGGGATTTGAACCCCCGCGCCGGTTGCCCGACCTACCGCATTTCGAGTGCGGACCCTTCAGCCTCTTGGGTACTCCTCCGTGCTTTACGGCGCTCTTTAAAGAAGTCTTTCATAATTTGGCTACATTCATCACCAAGCACACCAGATGCTAGTTCTGGTTCATGATTTAAACCAGGATGAGAGAGCACATTGAATAGCGATTCCACGGCGCCTCCTTTGTAATCACTTGCACCATATACAACACGGTCTATACGACTGTTAATAATGGCTCCAGCGCACATCGGACACGGCTCTATCGTAACATACAGGGTACAACCAGTCAACCGCCAGCGCTTGAGAACATCGCATGCTTCGCGGATTACGAGGACCTCTGCATGGGCCGTTGCATCATGATCGAGTTCACGACGATTGTGATGGCGTGAAACAATGGTATTATCTTTTACGAGAATGGCACCGATAGGGATTTCTCCAAGTTCATAAGCCTTTCGTGCTTCTTCCATGGCAATGGCCATAAAATATTCGTCCCGTGTGCGTTCATCCATATTTTCAATGTCTACAGTAATGTCTTTTGTCATTGGCATGCCTCTTCATGTATAATATCTTACATAAAGTCTATCATAGTGTACGCAGTTATGCGAATAGATTATTTGGGGGAATTATGGACATTATTTGGTATATATTTGATATGATTGGCACCATTGCCTTTGCTGTATCCGGTGCACTCGTTGGGGTAGCTCGGAAGATGGATATATTTGGTATGACTGTCCTTGCATTGGCTACTGCTATTGGTGGTGGTATTGTACGGGACGTGTTGCTCGGCTATTTTCCGCCGAATTCATTGCGAAATGTAGTGTATGTTACCGTTGTTTTAGTGGTAACTGTTATCGTGTTCTTGATTTATAACAGCCGATATCGCAAGCATGCGATGGGGCCTCGTAGTCGAGCTAGTTATTTATTAGCCGATGCATTAGGCTTAGCATCATTTACCGTAACAGGTGCTTCTGCAGGTTTTAAACTCTATCCAGAGTTGCCTATCTTTATTGTGTTGCTCGGTACAATCACTGCTGTTGGTGGCGGTATTATCCGCGATATGTTGGCGCAACGCATCCCATCTGTTTTGAAAGAGGATGTATATGCCTTGCCTAGTATTATTGGCGGCATCGTTTATTATCTTATGGTTACATCTAGTTGGGACAGTATGGCCGTATATGGTGCTTTCACAGTGGTACTCGTTATCCGTTTGTTAGCCATCAAGTACAATTGGAGTCTGCCTAAGGTAGGGAAAACCAAGCCAGTTGCGAAATAATAGTCAAATGATATAATTATACTATTGAGCATATGAACATTTCATAAAAGTGTCAGAAAAAGAGAGTATTATAAAACAGTTAATTTCGCGAGTCGGGAGTACTCGCTACACAGAAGGAGATTTGATTTATGACGAATAAATGGTTGAAAGTAGCACTTATGGCTGCAGCTATCGCTACTGGTACATCTATTAATATTGATGCGGAAACCGTGTTGTATGTACCTCAAGATGATCGCCCTGTAAGCTTACAATATACTGTAGATACAGCTCGCGAAGCAGGTATGACTATATTGACACCACCTCAGAACTTGATTTCTGGTAAGAATTACCAAGGTCAAGCAGATCAAATCATGGCTTGGGTTGAACAAAATGCAGGCCGTGCTGATGTGATGGTATTGAGTACAGATACACTTATTTATGGTGGTCTTGTAGACTCTCGTAAACATAATATTCCACTTTCCACATTGGAAAGCCGTTTAAAACGTATTGAATCCTTAAAAGCTCGTAATAAAAACGTGCGTATTTATGGCTTTGGTACTGTAATGCGTTCTCCACGTGCTAGTGGTGGCGGCACTGAACCAGCTTACTATGCAGAATATGGTCCTACTATCTTCCAAATTGCAGCATTGCAAGATAAATTAGACTCTGGCTCCTTAACACAAGAGGAAACTCAAAAATTGATGAGCTTACAAGCCTCTGTTCCTGTAGAATATTTACAAGACTGGTTTGACCGCCGTCAAAAAAATATGAAAATCAACAAAGAGTTGATCGACGAAACTCGTAGCGGTGTATTCGATTACTTTGCATTGGGCCATGATGATACATCTCAATTGTCCCAATCTGCATTAGAAGGTCGTTACTTAAGTAAATACTCTAAGGATATTCCTGCTGAGAAATATGGTAGCTTCCCTGGTGCCGACCAACTTGGGCTCTTGTTGATGGCTCGTTCTCGTACCGATGAAAGTACAGAAAAACCAACATTCTCCGTAATTTATCCACTTGGTGGTGGCGGTAAAACATTGCCAGGTTACGAAGACCAAACTATCGATAAAACAATTGCGCAACACGTTGAGGCCGTAGGTGGCACTATGGTGACACAAGGTAAACCAACTGTGTTGTTAGCAGTAAATACACCACTTACTACAAGCACTGGTGAATCTGAAAGCTTCGAGAACTTCCCGATGATTTCTAATTCTACAAATGCTTTCGTAGATCGAATTCAACAAGCTGTTGATTCTGGTGTAAATGTAAGCGTTGCTGATATTGCTTATAACAATGGTGCGGACAATACATTAGTATCTGCTATGTACAAACGCGATATGTTATACAAAATCGGTGCGTACAATGGTTGGAATACAGCAAGTAATACGGTAGGCTACGCCATTGCGCAAGGGGTATTGCTCAAAACTATGAGCCCAGAAGGTCACCGCAAAATGTTGACTCAACAATATTTGGATAACTGGGCGTACCAAGCAAATATCCGGAAAGATATTTACCGTATGCAAGATTCCATTCGTACAGATAATGTACGTTACTCTGGCGAGTTGAATGAACGTCTTGAAAGCTACTTAGGTGAACGTATCCAAGACTTCGCTGAAAAATACTTGAAAGTAGATCCTCGTACAGTAAAAGCTACATTCCCATGGGGCCGTCTGTTTGAAACAGATATCACTGTTTACGACAAACCAGTGGTACCTCTTGAAAAAGAATTGCGCTTGAAACGTGAAGCAGAAGCGAAAGCTAAAGCTGAGGCAGAAGCTAAGGCTAAGGCAGAAGCAGCAGCTAAGGCTAATGGTCAAGCTGCACCAGCACAACCTGCTCAACCAGTAAAGACAACAGCTGTTCAAATTACATCATCTGTAATTCCAGTAGTAAAACAACCGGCTACAACATCTCAAGGTCCACGCCTTGTGCCAACACCAGCAGTTGTACCTGGTCAATAATGAATAGGGAATGGCTATGAAAAAAGCATTTTTACCGGAAATTACTTATATGCGTGGCCTCTGCATGCTCGGTGTAATCGGCATTCACGTAGGTTCTTACGCATTACAAAATCCTTTTGTAAATTTAGAACTCATTAGCGTCTTAGAAATTCTATCGCGCTTTGGGGTACCAGCATTTTTCTTCCTCTCTGCATTTGGACTGTTTTATCATACATCTGTAGAGGGACCATTCTCATATAAGGAATTTATGCACCGCCGTATTCAGGTGGTGCTATTTCCATATATTACGTGGTCCATATTTTATTTGCTCTATACAGGACTGACGGCGCATAACCTAGGCAACTTACATCCGGGACCATTGGCGGTTAACCTATTGTTTGGTACATCTATGTATCATCTGTACTTTATGGTTATCCTCCTATGGTTCTATGTGATGATGCCACTATGGCGCGCTATGGTGAAAGTCATCTTAAAACGACCTGTATTTTGGATGGTTCTATTATTTATCATCCAAGTTGGCATCGATTATGTTTCGTCTTACATGCTTGGCCGTTGGGTAACAGAACACCTTAGCAATAATCCTGTTTTGAAATATCTCTTTGATATGAGACTCAACTATTGGGTTATCCATTATGTGTGGATATTCTTGTTGGGGGCTGTCTGTGCTGAGCGATATGAAACGGTATGCGAATACATGTGGCGCTATCGCTACTTATTAGGTATTAGTGCAGTAGGTTCTATATTGTTGATGCTCGGATCTTATTACTATGTGATGGACGTATGGCATTATACAGTGCTAGAAGCAATTTATACAGTTCATCAAATGAGTCCAATGGGTGTCCTTTATACGGGATTGGGAACGCTCTTTAGTTTGTTCTTGTTCCAAACCTTACCAATGAATGCGACTATGGAGTCCACTTGGTCAGAAATAGGGGATAAGTCCTACGGCATTTATTTAGCACATCCATTCTGGTTGTTAATCATCTCTGGAGTGATGGCTAAATACAATCTTTTGTATACCGTAGTCAATGTGCTCGCTATGTATGCGATGGCGCTAGGATTGTCCTACTTGACTACAGTAGGGCTCAATTATATGCCTAAACCATTACGTAAGTTTGTGTTGGGACACTGATTGGTACAAGATTTTCAGCTTGAACTCAGCATTGTTGTTTTAATGTACTGAGTTAGGCCGAATTATATAATTAGAAATAGATCCGCTAGGATATAGTTTTTAACTATGGTATCCTAGCGGATTTTTGTATATCTAATTTATATCTTTCACAAAGTAAAGTGTGAAAATTTGAAAGTAATTGTGATATAATAAGTCCATGATGATTACTACTTGATAGAGTAACGATATAGAAAAAGAGGTGCTCCTATGCAAGAATTAACATATTTTAATGGTGAATTCGTTGAACCAGGTGCTAAGGTTATCAGCATTGATGACCGTGGCTATTTGTTTGGTGACTCCGTATACGAAGTTGTACGTGTCGTAAAAGGCCGTTGCTTCGCATTGTCCTACCATCAAGATCGCTTGTATCGATCTATGCGTGAAATGGATATTCCAGTAAAAATGACCCCAGATGATTTAACAGAATTGCACGAAATTTTAATCGAGCAAAGTGAAATCAAAGAGGGCTATATTTATTTGCAAATCTCTCGTGGTGTAGCGCCACGCCATCATGCATATGATCGTTCTAAACTAGAACCACAAATGCTCATGTCTATCCGCAATTTGGATATGGATGAGGTTAATAAATTGGGTGAAGGTGTAAAAGCGATTGCATTACCTGATGAACGTTGGGACCATGTAGATGTTAAGACTACTAACTTGATTCCAAATATTTTGGCACAAACTAAAGCGGAGAAGAAATTTGCTTATACTGCCATGTTATTCCGTGATGGCGTTTGTACAGAAGGTGCAACATCTAACGTATTTGCTGTCAAAGATGGTATCTTGTATACGCATCCAGCAGATAATCATATCTTAAAAGGTATTACGCGCCAAATGATTTTGACCCGCGTAGCACCATCTCTAGGTATTACAGTTATTGAAAAAGAATTTGACCGCGCCTTTGTAGATGATGCGGACGAATTATTCTTTACCGATACAATTGGTGGTGTCATCCCAATTACTAAGCTAGACAGAAATCCAGTATCCGGTGGTAAACCAGGTGCTATTACACTTCGTCTACGCGAAGCACTAGAAAAATTGATGGAAGAAGGTTTGCCTTAATAGGTAATCTACTTTCATTACATGGTAAACTTTTACCTTAAGAAAGGACATTATTTTGATTCAATTACAACACATTAGTAAAGTCTATGAAGGCGCTACTCGTGTGGAAGCCTTAAAAGATATTAGCCTTGATGTTAAAGAGGGTGAAATCTTTGGCATTATCGGTCAATCAGGGGCCGGTAAATCCACATTGATTCGATGCATCAACATGCTCGAAGCTCCTACATCTGGCTCTGTTATCGTCAATGGTACAGATTTAACAACACTTAGCAAATCCGATTTGCGTAAAGCGCGCAAAGATATTGGTATGATTTTCCAACATTTTAACCTTTTGTCCTCTCGTACAGTGTATGACAATGTGGCATTCCCGTTGGAATTACAAGGCTTGAGCAAATCTGAAATCAAGGAACGCATTACGCCAATCCTTGATATCGTAGGCCTTACTGAGCGTATGAACAACTATCCATCTCAATTGTCTGGTGGTCAAAAACAACGTGTTGGTATCGCTCGTGCCTTAGCGTCTAATCCAAAGGTTCTTCTTTGTGATGAAGCTACATCTGCTCTGGATCCGCAAACAACAGAATCCATTTTGAAATTGTTGAAAGATATCAACGAAAAAATGGGCCTTACTATCGTTCTCATCACTCATGAAATGCACGTAATTCGTGAAATCTGTGATCGTGTAGCGGTTATCGAAGGCGGTGTAATCCTCGAGGAAGGTAGCACTGTTGAAGTATTTACACATCCTCGTGAAAATACCACAAAAGAATTCATTAGCTCTGTAGTAAGTGACAACTTACCGCCAGAAGCGTTAGAACATTTAGAATTGCATGACCAATGGATTGCAGGTACAGCTCCATTAGTACGTCTTAAATTCACAGGCCAATCTACAGATGAACCTGTAGTGGCAGGTCTCGTACGACGCTTTAACCTCGATGTAAGTATCCTCTTTGGTGGCATCGACTATATCCAAAATACATGCGTTGGTCGCCTTATCGTTATCTTGAATGGTGACCCAGAAAATGCGCAAGAGGGCTTAGACTACATCAAAACATTACCAATTGAAAGCGAGGTGATCGGTTATGTCAGAGCAAATCATTAATCTTCTCATAACTGGTACCCTTGATACATTGCAAATGACCATTATTTCTACGGTCATGGCTATGTTACTTGGTATTCCTCTCGGTGTTATTTTGGTAGTAACCTCTAAGGGTCATATCTTAGAAAATGTAGCGCTTAATAAGGTGCTAGGTGCTATCGTCAATGCAACGCGTTCCGTACCATTTATCATTTTGATGGTAGCTATCATTCCATTCACTCGTATGGTGGCAGGCACATCTATTGGGACCACTGCAGCTTGTGTGCCTTTAACAATCGCTGCAATTCCATTCTTAGCGCGCCTTGTAGAAACATCTATTAAAGATATTAACTTTGGCGTAATTGAAGCGGCCCAATCCATGGGTGCAAGTCCACTCCAAATCATTTGGAAAGTATTATTACCTGAAGCATTGCCTACGATTATCGATAATGTAACGGTTCTTATTGTTAACCTCATCAGTTACTCTGCAATGGCTGGTGCTATCGGTGGCGGTGGCCTTGGTGATATTGCTATCCGCTATGGTTACCAACGCTTCCAAGCTGATATTATGATTGCTACCATTATCATCTTGGTTATTTTGGTACAATTAGTCCAAATGATTGGCGATGCTTGGTCTAAAGCGATGAATAAGAAGTAGGAGGATCCTATGAGTATCAATGAGAAGTTGAGAAGTGAACAAAACGATGAGCTATTCACCGCTATATTAACGCTTGAAAATACTGAGGAGTGCTATGCATTCTTTGAAGATATCTGTACGATTAATGAATTGAAAGCTTTGTCTCAACGCTTACAAGTAGCAAAAATGCTACGTGCCGGTGATAGCTACGAAAAAATTGTAGAAGAAACAGGTGCGAGCACGGCTACTATTAGTCGTGTCAAACGATGCTTAGTTTATGGTGCTGATGGATACACATTAGCTTTAGATCGTCTTGGAGCAAAATAAAATAAACTAGCATGACAACGGTGGTCTTTTGGCGACCGTTGATGTGCTATCTACAGGAGGTTTATATGGAGTGGCTTATTGAGGTAACAGGTTTACCATTTGATATCCTAATTCTCGTTTTGCTCGCTGTAGCAGGTGCTTTTGCCGGCTTTGTAGACTCCATTGTGGGTGGTGGGGGCCTAATTTCTGTTCCCGCTATGCTATTAACCAACCTTCCGCCGAGTATGGCCTTAGGCAGTAATAAGCTGTCTAGTATATTTGGAGCTGGCAGTGCATCAATTACATTCTTAAGAAATCACATGGTTGATTTTTCTCTAGTTCGTAAATTACTACCTTTTACATTTATAGGGTCCATGCTTGGTACCTTAGCAGTTGTATCATTGCCACCCTTGTATGTAAAGCCTATTATTATCGTCCTACTCGTTTGTGTCACACTTTTTGTGGTATTTAAAAAGGATTGGGGCGAAATAAACCGTACCTCAGCAGTAGCAGGAAAAGCATTGTATATTTGCATGGCTTTTGCTCTTGGCATTGGTGTTTATGATGGTTTTATTGGCCCTGGTACAGGTACATTTTTGATTATGGGCTTTATTTTTACTGGCTTTGATTTTCTGCATGCTTCTGCGAATGCAAAAATATTGAATTTTACCAGTAATTTAGCATCCTTAATCGTATTTTTCTGCTTAGGTCACGTTAATATTAAGTACGGCTTAGCTACAGGGGTAGGCCAAATTATAGGTGCTTACTTAGGATCTCATTTAGCTATTGCTAAAGGTTCGTCGTTAGTACGTGTTGTATTCTTGTCGGTAACGACAGTTATGTTGTTGAAATTAGTCTATGACTATGTTTCCACATTATAGGAGGGCAAGGTATGCCTCATAAAAGTGATGTACAAGTGGCATTGATTAGTGGTGGCACATCGGGCATCGGATTTGCTACGGCAAAATTGCTTCTTAAAGAAGGCTGGTGTGTTGTCATTAACGGTCGTGATGAAAAATCAGGACAAAAGGCTAAGATGAAATTGCGCCGCTATTCTTCAAGGGTGCAGTACATCCAAGGGGATGTATCGAAGATTGAAGATTGTCAGCGTATTGTAAAAGAAACCGTTAAATTATTTGGCGGTGTTTCTGCTCTCGTAACAGCAGCAGGCTATTATGAAGAAGAGCTTCTAGCAGATGTAACGGAAGCAGCCTTTGATGAAATGTTTGGCACCAATGTGAAAGGTACGGTTTTCTTGTGCCAAGCGGCATTGCCCTATTTGCGCGCTACAAAGGGCAGTATCGTAACGGTAGCTAGTGATGCAGGCTTACAAGGCAATGTGGCTTGCTCTGTATACGGTGCTTCAAAAGGTGCGGTAGTGAGTTTTACGAAATCACTATCCCTTGAAATGGCACCACATAATGTGCGCGTTAACTGTGTTTGTCCTGGTGATGTGGATACCTCTTTAGTAGATAAACAAATTGCAAATGCTCAGCAAAATGCAGAGGCTGCTAAGGCTGAAATGGGCCAACATTATCCCTTGGGACGCATTGGTCAACCTCATGAAATTGGGGAGGTTATTGTATTTTTATTGAGCAATAAAGCTTCCTTTGTAACGGGGGCAGCATGGACTATCGATGGTGGTCTCACTAGTTGGTAATATAGAAAATTTTAGATAATATTTCGCTTTTTAAATCTTAGGAGAATTGTAAAAATTTATTCCCCTTATATCAATAGAATGGTATAATAATACTAATAATATGACCTATAGTTGGTTCACAACAAAGGAGAATACTTATGGCAGAATATAATGGCGTAACACTTGAGCCACTTATGGATGGTTCTCAAGATCGTGACTATCAAGTTGAACAATTTATTTTCTGGGGTGCAGGTCGTGCAGCGGCATTGGCATTATCCCCTAAATTCAGCAGTGTTGCTTTGTGCGCCAATGCAACGTATATGGTAACTCGCATTGCACATCTTTACGAAGTAGAATTGCAATCTGGTGCCGTAGTGGGTCTAGTTGGTGGTCTTAGCACAGCTGTAGGTACAGCGGCTATTTCCCTTCTTGTTCCTCTAAAAGCAGTTCGCGTTCCTGTAGCAGTTGGTTTAACATATGCTATCGGTAAAATTGCTCACATTTGGATCCAAGATGGTATGCCTTCTGATATCGAACGTTATAAACCAATGGTTGCTGAATTCCTTGAAAGCGGTAAAGCTATAGCAGGTGACATCATCCGTGATGCAAGCGCTAGCATTCCTTTCACACAAGGTCAACGCGACGTTTGGGCTGGTATTGCTAATGAAACAGGTCTTGCTAAAGAAACTTTGAAACAAGTTTACGAAGAAAAAGTAACACCTGCTATCGATAAATGGAATACAGAAACAAAATATCAAATCCATGACAATGCAGCAGAAGTTGTGGCGAAAGTAACCGATGCGGCAAAAGAGAAAATTGATGTTGCTAAAGAAAATATTGATGTAGCTAAAGAATTAGCTAAAGGTGGCGTAGAAGTAGCTAAAGCTTCTGCACAAGCTGCAGTAGAAACTGCAAAAACTAAAGCTAATGATGCTGTTGAAACAGCAAAAGATGTTGCTACAAACACTGTTAATACAGCAAAAGATAAAATTGGTGGTTTGCGCAAATAGGCGCTAAAGGATTATGAAGATGAATCCATTGAAAATTATTACATATGGTAAGTATTTTAACGAATCTAAATTCGCCGCTTTTTTAGGACGATATGGTAAGAAGCTTGCCTTTGTACAACGAGCAGTGACCTTGTTCCTTTGTATGCGTGACAAGGACACTCCAAAATATGTAAAAGCAGTCATTGCTGGTGCCTTAGGGTATCTTGTATTACCTATTGATATTGTACCGGATACAATTCCTGTATTAGGTTGGATAGATGATGTAGCCGTGCTTGGCCTTGCCTTCAAGGTTGCCAATCGTTACATTAAAACTCGTCATCAAGAAGAGGCAAAAAAATACTTCCCATTTGGTGGCAGTAACTAGCTTTTAACCATTAAGGCAGTTTGATCCGTTGCGATTAAACTGCCTTTATTTATTTGACACGCTAAAGTAATAGATATACAATGAAGGTTGTATTCTATGAAAAAAAAGGATAAATATATGCATATTGCTTCAGTAAATGTACGCTTTTACGAAACCGATATGATGGGTATTGCGCACCATAGTAATCATTTTAGATGGTTTGAAATGGCACGCATTGAATTCCTTCGTCAAATCGGTGTAACCCTGTGGGATATGATGAATGAAGATATTGTATTTCCTATCATGAATGTATCCTGCAATTATAAAGAACCAGCAAATTTTGATGATGAACTTCACATCGAAACATATTTGGTTAAGATGACACGTGCTCAAATGATATTCCGTTATCGTATGCGCCGTGCCAGTGATGGTGCGCTCCTAGCTACGGGAGAGACTAAGAATGCATTTATGTCAAAATCAACAGGTAAAATTGTGCGATTAGACGATACTTTTTATCAGCCTATGTTAGCAGCTGTTGAGGAGATGCCTAATGAGTAATGTACAACAATTGCCTATCGGCGTGTTTGACTCCGGTGTAGGCGGGCTATCTGTTTTAAAGGTCTTACAAGAACAATTCCCTAACGAAGACTTCATCTATATTGGTGATAATGCGAATAACCCGGTGGGAAATCGTAGTGATGATGAAATTACTTATTTAGCTTGTCATATTGCAGAGGCTCTTGAAAAACAGCCTGTAAAATTGATGGTTATTGCTTGTAATACGTTTACCGTTGTAGCTCTTGATGCGGTACGTGAACGCGTGTCTGTACCCGTTATTGGAGTATCACAAGGCGTAAAAACAGCGATTAGTCAAAGCAAAAGCAAGACAATTGGCATCATGGCGACGGTAGCAACTGTGAATAGTCATATTCATAAACATGTAGCCCTTGAAGTTGATCATGAAGTGCTCGTATGGGAGCAACCATGTCCTGAATTGGCAGGCCTTATTGAGCAAGGTCATTTAGATGACCATTTTGTACGCGATGTATGTACTGAATATCTAGAGCCTTTATTGTCCCGAGAGATTGAGGTCGTAGTTTTGGGCTGTACTCATTTCCCATTTGTACAACCTTTGCTAGAGGAACTAACGTCAGGGCGCATTCAATTCATCGACCCGGCTTTTGAAACGAGTGAACTTGTTCGCCGCAGATTAGAGGGTAAAGATTTGTTTAACCCTCAAAAAACGGCGGGTACTGTGTCATTGTATTTTACAAAGGATATTGAACTTGGTGATACGCTGAGCGCCTCGTTCCTTGATACAAGTCGTCGCAGCATTGAACATATTACATTATAAAGGAGATGCCCTATGTGGTTTTATAACATCCTAAGTGTAGTAATAGCTATTATTGTAGCTATTGCAGCTTTGTATTTATTATTCCGTTTGTTCGTATTGAAACAAGGTAATGAAAAGGTTATTTTATTGCCAAAACGTGCAACAAACTTCCAAGTATCTGACCGTAATTTTGAATCTATTACCTTGTTCTGTGATATTCCATTTGTGAACAAAGGACGTCAACTTGGTACAATTATGGACTTATTCCCACGTCCATTGTTGCCAGAGGAACATTTTGATGCTGTGAAAGTACATGCATGGGCTATGGATATTAATCGTCCTCGTCATGATGGTTATTTTGAAGCTGTTATCATCAAACCTCGCAAAGGTGGTACTATTCGTGTATTCGTTACTTTAACAGGTAAAAATGGCAATATTCGTGAAGATATTAAGGGCTTCCCTTATATGGACATCGATATTTACTACCAAATCGTAGGCCGTACAGATTATCATATCGATAAACAACGTATTCGTTTGACTGCTGAAGAAGTTCAAGCAGCATTGGTTCAATAAGGAGGCATAACAATGGCAGAATTAGAGTTAGTATGTGTGCCAACACGTATTCTTACAGATAATGATGACATCGTGGATGCTATCGTTGAATTTGGCGGTCATAATATTGGACCTGAAGATATCGTATGTGTAGCTGAATCTGTAGTAGCTATTACACAAGGTCGTTTTACACGTCCTGAAGAGTTAAATGTTTGCTGGCAAGCTCGTTTAATTAATCGCTTTATCCATCCAGATGGCTCTATGGCATCCATTTATGGCATGCAATCCGCTATGAATCTAGATGGTAAATGGAAAGTATTGGGTGCCTTTATTTTAGGCGCTATTGCTAAGATTTTCCGCAAACCAGGTGTATTCTATGCAATTGCTCGTGCAGCATCTTTAACAGATGATGTAACTGGTACAATGCCTCCATTCGACAAGCACATCGTATTTGGTCCAAAGGATCCAGATAAAGTAGCTGAGAAAATCGTATCACGCACAGGCTGTTATGGTGCTGTTGTAGCTGACGTTAATGACTTGAAACGTTCCGCTGTGTTAGGTACAAGCCGTGGCATTGACGGTAATAAAATTGCACAATTATTGATTGACAATCCATTTGGTAATGATAGCCAAATGACTCCGATTGTTATCATTAAAAATTATGCATCTGTATCTGGTAAATAACAGAAGGCTGTACTCATCACATAGAGATGGGTACAGCCTTTTTATATATTGTGAAAGTTAATAGTGGTTATATGCTAGGTAAAATAGAGTTTTTTACTTAATTTAGCATTTCTAAGTATCCTCTATTAATCTTGATAAGGAGGTTATATGTTACTAGGTTTAGACGTAGGTGGTACTTTTACAGATGCGGTCATCATCGATGGCCATCGTGTAGTAGTATCTGCTAAAAGACGGACTACCAAAGATAATTTAATGCAAGGCATAGGCGAGGCCATTGATGCAATTCTCCAACATTGTGATACTACAAATATTGATCAAGTTACGCTGTCTACTACTGTGGTAACAAACACCATCGTGGAAGAGAAAGAGCAAGTAGTAGACCTATTTGTAGTAACGGGACCTGGCCGAAATGTGGACGATATATTCCCTGTAAATCCTATCTATCTTCAAGGCTATACTGATCATAGAGGTATTGTGGTGGAACGTACACCTACAAATGCAGTTCGACATATAGCCGAAATGGTACAATCTCGCAGTGGCACAGATTTGGCTGCTATATCTGCTAAATTTGGGGTACGGAATCCTCAAGAAGAATTATCTATAACAGAAGCATTGAAAGATAGATATAATACTATCTCTAATGGCAGCTTATTAAGCGGCTCTTTGAATTTTCCACGTCGCACTATTAGCGCATATTTTAATAGCGCTGTAACACCGGTATTTACAGTATTTAAGAAGAATGTAGAAGATGCGTTAAGCGTGCGAAACATTAAGGCTCCACTTCATATATTAAAGGCCGATGGAGGTTCTTTACCTATGGAACATATGGTGAGTAGACCAGTAGAGACCGCTTTTACAGGACCTGCAGCAACCGTACTGGGCTTATCTGCTCTTGGAGCTATTGGGAATGAACATACAGTTGCTTTAGATATTGGCGGTACCACTACAGATATTTCTTTGTGGAAACAAGGCAGACCGTTGATGACTAAAAGTGGTGTATCTATTCGTGAATACCCAAGTGCGGTACGCTCCTTTGCCGTTACCTCTGTTGGTATTGGCGGTGAATCTGTCGTTCGCGTTGTAGATGGTGAAATTACTGTCGGACCTGAACGGGTGGGCCCATCGGTAGCTTTAGGAGGTGTAGAACCTACATTAGGGGATGCTCTCATTGTACTAGGTTATGCGAGTTATGGTAAGGTTGGATTAGCTGAACGAGCTATGGAGGTATTGGCTAATAGACTAAGTGCTAGTACAAAGGGAGATACAACTCAGACTCAACAACAATTAGCAGGGGATGTAACTGTTTCTGACGTTGCTCAATCAATCGTAAATAAGGCGTTGCAAACAATTCAGCATGGTATAGATGAGGTGGTAAGGGCAGAAAATAAACGACCTATCTATGTAGTAGCGGATATTGTGAACCCCGATATATTTGTACCAGCTCAAATCGTGGTAGTAGGTGGAACGGCGCCAAGCCTTGGACCTAGCATAGGTAAATATATGGATTTACCGATTACCATACCAGAAAATGCGGCGGTGGCGAATGCTATCGGAGCAGCCCTAGCATTATCGACCATTGAACTCACTGTTCATGTCGATACAAAACGACGCTTACTCGTTATTCCTGAACTAGGGATTAAACAACAAACCTGCACGTTGAAGCGAGTAGAACAAGTGGTGGAACGAGCTAAAGAGGCTCTTAGTGAAGAAGCATTGCGTTTAGGTCTTGGTAAGGACCAAGATATAGAGGTCATTAGTATGGAAGATTTCCCTGTTGTTGAGGGCTGGCAATCGATGGAACGGTTAATAACGGTAAAAGTACAACTAGCAGCGGGGGTGAAACAGTATGTGGAATAAAGGCTTATCCTATCGTGAGCGTCATGGACTTATTAATATCCATAAAAATGTACGTAATAACTTAAATACCGACAAAAATACATCAAATCATAGTTTAGGGCTTGTATTTTTCCCTGCTTTCGACTGGAAGATTTCTGAAACCCATCCAGAACGACAAGAGCGATTGCTGTATACGCGTGATCAAATCGTTGAGGAAGGCTTATTAGATATACCTAATATTGTGGAATATAATCCTATCGTGGCCGATTGGGATACCATAGAGCGCGTTCATGTAGGCGCTCCTGACTTAGAGTCCTGGGTAACGGAAGCACATCGTGTGTCTGCAGGTGGGGCTATTGCCGCTGCTGATGCGGTTATGCGCGGAGAAGTAGATCGAGCCTTTGCCTTAGTAAGACCGCCAGGGCATCATGCGATGGCCATGGTTCATGGTATTCGTGGTTTCTGTACCATTAACATTGAAGCTGTCATGATTCAACATATGCGTCAAACCTATGGTATTAAACGGGTTGCTGTGGTGGATACAGATGTACATCATGGTGATGGCTCTCAAGATGTGTTCTACCATGATCCGGATACACTATACATTAGTTTCCACCAAGATGGACGGACCTTATATCCTGGCACAGGCTTTATGGATGAATTCGGTGGTCCACAGGCCATCGGTGGAAATATAGATATCCCATTGCCACCTGGGACTGGTGACGAAGGCTTGATGAAGGTTATGCGTGAGTTAGTATTGCCAATCCTAGAAGAATTCAATCCAGACATAGTTATTAATTCTGCAGGGCAAGATAATCACTTTAGCGATCCATTGGCTAATATGCAAGTAACCGCAAAGGGCTATGCTGAGCTTGTAGATTTATTGCAAGCAGATATAGCTGTCTTAGAAGGTGGTTACTCCGTACAAGAAGCATTGCCATATGTAAATACTGGTATTATTTTATCCATGGCAGGCCTTGATTACAGCAAGGTCGTCGAACCTGCCTTTGATCCTGTTAAATATAAGGAAAGCCAAAATGTAACTGCTTATATTGATGACCTTATCGCTAAGTGGAAGGTACAATGGGCTAACCGTCATAAGATGGCCGAAGAGGAACGTACCGGTATGGGCGATATATGGTCGAACCGCTACAATGTGTACTATGATGAAACAGGTGTACAAGAGGAACGACTTGAAAAGGTGCGCATGTACGAAAATAAAGTTGGATGGCATAGCGTACTTTCACATGGTCAATATGGACCCTATGGGCCACAAAGTGTTTATGCCATGTTCATTCCTTGGCAAGCTGATGAGGGAACTCGTCAAGATGCCATTACAGAGGCCAAACGGGCTAAAGCAGAAGCCGGTGCAAGCCGTTATGTTGTGGTAGATCCACTTGGCGATGGACAATACGAGGTATAGTGGTAGATTCTCAAAGTTGTGACTTTTGGTAATGAACCATACTGTGTTAGAATTGGTAACTATAATCTGGTTCGTAGTGATAAAAAATAGTTAAATTGTGATATAATAAGAAAAGATAACGCCCCTTTGTGTAAGGGGCGTTCTAATGTTTAGATTTAGAATGGTGAGGTTCCTATGCGCAGCGATAATAGAACAGCAGGTCAATTACGACCTATTAAAATAACACGGAATTTTACAGAGTATGCAGAAGGTTCTGTACTCATTGAGTGCGGCAAGACTAAGGTTATCTGTACAGCTACTGTGGAGGATTCTGTGCCACGCTGGCTCAAAGGTTCTGGCCAAGGTTGGGTAACCGCTGAATACTCCTTGTTGCCACGTTCTACGCAAACTCGCGTAAGCCGTGAGGCTGCAAAGGGTAAACAAACGGGCCGCACTGTAGAAATTCAACGCCTTATCGGTCGTGCATTACGCGCTGTTGTAGACCTTGAAGCACTTGGTGAACGTTCTATTACGATCGACTGCGATGTAATTCAAGCCGATGGCGGCACGCGTACAGCATCTATTACAGGTGCTTTTGTGGCCCTCGTTGATGCGGTGGACTTCACCTTTGGTGGGGCAGGTAAATTCCCGATTACCGATTTTTGTGCTGCTATTTCAGTAGGTATTGGTCCAGAGGGGCCTATTACTGATCTTTGCTACGAAGAGGATAGTGCAGCTATCGTTGACATGAACGTGGTGCGCACCGGCTCTGGTGATATGGTTGAGGTACAAGGTACTGGCGAACATGGTACCTTTAACCGTGATGAGCTCAATGCATTACTTGATTTAGCAGAGGCTGCTACAGATGAGCTCATGGCAAAACAACGGGAAGTACTTGGCACAACAGCAGATAAAGTAGGTAAGGTATATCCTACAGCTCCGGAGGTGTAAGGTGGAACAAATCGTATTAGCTACAGGCAATAAAGGGAAAATTCGTGAATTTTCTGAGGCTTTCTCTCATTTATCTATCGACTGTGTACCGGTAAAAGATGTCATTTCTATTGAGGAACCAGAGGAAACTGGTACAACCTTTATGGAAAATGCTCTTTTAAAAGCTCACTATTATGCAAAGGCAACAAATCGTCCATGTCTTGCCGATGATTCTGGCATCACCGTAGATGCTCTTAATGGGGCACCAGGTGTATATTCTGCGCGTTATGCAGGTCATCATGGTGATGATCAAGCTAATAATGAAAAATTAATTCGCGAACTGCAAGGTAAAAGTGACCGCACAGGTCATTATGTATGTGCCTTAGCTCTCGTATATCCTGATGGCCGTGAAGTGACGGCTGAAGGCTATTGTGATGGACTTGTTCAAGATGAGCCAAAAGGGGACAATGGTTTTGGCTATGATCCATACTTCTATGTACCTGAATTTGAAAAGACAATGGCAGAACTTAGCATTGAAGAAAAGGAAACCATCAGCCATCGTGGCCGTGCTTTACGCAAATTAATTAACAAGCTTTAATATTTTCGAACTATATGGTATAGTTCATATAAATATGTAATATAATAGTATTAGAGAACTTATAAAATGAAACGAATTGGTATTTTAAGTGATACCCATGGGTATCTAGATGATATAGATCTTGTCTTGGAGGCTACAGCAGACCAAGAAATTGATATGTGGCTTCATGCTGGTGATTATGGCGATGATGCACGCTATATGCAGGAACATACTGATATTCCTGTGTATGCGGTGCGCGGTAATAATGACCGTGTACAGCCTCTTGAACCGCGAGAACAGTTGATTCCTCTAGAGGATACCTATATTTACATGACTCATGGTCATGAGGTATCATATTATAATCGAATACAAAAACTGATTGAGTTAGGCACTGATATGGGGGCGCGACTCATCGTGTCCGGTCATAGTCATCATCATGGTGAGGTTCGTGTTCGTGATGCGGTATTTGTGAATCCCGGCAGTATATCGTTGGCTCGTGACCGCTCAGGCGGTACATTTGCTATCGTTACCTACGATGATGGACAGTTTAGTGTAGAATTTGTGTATAAACAAGATATTGTTTAGTTATATGGTAAAAGCTTTGATCCTCGACGGGGTAAGCTTTCAAAAAAATAGTAAGTCTATGCATGGAAAGGGTTATGACATATCATGGATACACCAGTTAAAGCAAAGCCTAAAATGAAATTATATGGTTTTAATAATCTCACAAAGACATTGAGTTTTAATATTTATGATATTTGTTATACTCGTACAGAAGAAGAGAAAAAACAATACATTCAGTACATTGATGAAGTATACAATGCGGATCGTTTAACAGCTATCTTAACAGAGGTTAGCCATATTATTGGTGCCAACATCCTTAACGTAGCGAAACAAGACTACGACCCTCAAGGTGCGTCTGTTACGATTTTGATTTCTGAAGAGGAAATTGAAAAGGAAGATGTAGTCATGCATCTTGATAAATCTCACCTTACTGTACATACTTATCCTGAAAGCCATCCGCACAAAGGGGTTAGTACGTTCCGTGCCGACATTGAAGTATCTACATGTGGTCAGATTTCTCCACTTAAAGCACTTAATTATTTGATTCAAAGCTTTGATTCCGATATCCTCACAATGGACTACCATGTTCGTGGCTTTACACGTGACGTATCTGGCAAGAAAATTTATATCGATCATCGCATCAACTCTATCCAAAACTACATCAATGCAAAAACTCGCAACATGTACAATATGATTGATGTGAACGTATATCAAGAAAATATTTTCCACACAAAAATGATGTTAAAAGAATTTGATTTAGATAACTATCTCTTTGGTATTACTGAATCTGAATTGAGTGAACGAGAAATCAAACAAATTAAACATCAATTAAAACAAGAAATGATGGAAATTTTCTATGGTCGTAATTTGCCATCTGTAAAAGCATAAATAAAATATATATTCTGTATGCTATGTGTCCTATCGGATAATATGTATATAGTACTAAAGTAGATAAGTCGTATATGGCTTATCTACTTTTTATTTAATTATCATTTTTATTACTAAATTAGATTAATTGAATTTAATTCTAAAATATTCGAAAAACTATATCGAAAAAACTTGAATTGTTATATATCATTTTGTATAATACAATTAGTTAAAGGTATTAATTACCGACTCAAAAGAGTCCGAGTTTATCCACAAAGGAGAATTATTATGGACGTACGTGAATTAGCTGTACAAAAAAAACGTGAATTGAAAGGTTTCCTTACTGTAGGAACAAAATATGAATTAAAAGACGCTCATGATTTATCTGTAGCTTACACACCAGGTGTAGCAGAACCATGCTTGCGTATTAAAGATAATGAAGCAGAATCCTTTGAATTAACTTGCCGTTCCAACATGGTTGCCGTTGTATCCGACGGTACTCGTGTACTTGGTCTTGGCGATATCGGTGCTGCAGCAGCATTGCCTGTAATGGAAGGTAAATCTTTATTATTCAAAAAATTCGGCGATGTAGACTGCATTCCATTGGTTGTAGATACAAAAGATGCTGATACATTGATCAACACTGTAAAATTATTGCAAAAAAACTTTGCTGGCATTAACTTGGAAGATATTTCTTCTCCTAAATGCTATGAAATCGAAAACCGTTTGAAAGAAGAATTGGAAATCCCTGTATTCCATGATGACCAACACGGTACTGCAATCGCATGTTTGGCTGGTGTAAAAGGCGCTCTTCGTTTAGTTAAAAAAGATTTAGCTACTGCTAAAATCGTTGTAAACGGTGCTGGTGCTGCTGGTGCAAACATTGCTCGTTTGTTATATCTTGCAGGCGCTCGTGATATTACATTGTTAGTATCTTCTGGTGTATTGCACAAAGATTACAAACGTCTTGACTCCTTGCAAGCTGAATTGATTGACTTGCTTAAACTTGAAGAAAAACATGGCAACTTGGCTGAAAATGCTAAAGGTGCTGATATTCTTCTTGGTGTATCTGCAGCAGGTGCATTCACAAAAGAAATTTTGGGCAACTTGGCTGACGATGCAATCGTATTCGCAATGGCTAACCCTAATCCAGAAGCTACATATGCAGATATGAAAGCTGCTGGTATCCGCGTTGCTGGTACAGGTCGTTCCGATGCTCCTAACCAAATCAACAACGTAGCAGTATTCCCTGGCGTATTCCGCGGTGCTATCGACGTACGTGCATCTAAAATCACTGATGAAATGAAATTAGCTGCAGCTGATGCATTGGCTAACTTGATTCCTGATAGCGAATTGAACGAAGAAAACGTAATGCTATCCGTATTCGATCCTCGCGTAGCTCCAGCTGTTGCTAAAGCAGTTGCTGAAGTTGCTGTAAAACAAGGTATCGCTAAAAACCCTGGCGTAGTAGAAGACGGTAGCTACGAAGGTTAATCTATTTGCTGTAAAAGCATTGGCACAACCACAATAGAACTATAGAACAATATGACATGCACCTCGAAAGAGGTGCATGTTTTTTATATGTACTAATAAAATTTAAAAAATTAATGAAGTTGTAAAAAAGTACTTGTCACTAATTTGTATCAATGATATAATAATTTTCGTTGCAGAGCGATACTTAACAGAGTAAAAACTCAGCAAGAGTAGTGGTTGACATCAACTACCAGGTTTGCTATAATTAGCAAGTAATTAATGACGGGGCATAGCGCAGTTTGGTAGCGCACCTGGCTTGGGACCAGGGGGTCGCAGGTTCGAATCCTGCTGCTCCGACCATTTTTTTTGCGGGTGTAGCTCAATGGTAGAGCCCCAGCCTTCCAAGCTGGTCGCGAGGGTTCGATTCCCTTCACCCGCTCCATTTTTTTTTGCCTTTTTTAGGGTAAACTACAATAGAGCACAGTTGACGATACATAGTACATAATTTATACTATAATAGATAATTACATATATAGGTAATCCACATGGTTCAGTAGCTCAGTTGGATAGAGCAACGGCCTTCTAAGCCGTGGGTCGGGGGTTCGAATCCCTCCTGGATCACCAAAGAAATAAGCGGATAGCTCGTAATGAGCTATCCGCTTTTTTATAAACTTTAGTAGTTTTATTAGTAATTATTTAATATTGAATATAGCATAGCTATTTTAATTTGATTTTGTAATGGTGCATAGAATGAAACTTATTGTCTGTAGACATAAAGAGTGCATTTTTAGAAAATAATCTTAGGAGGTAGAAATAATGTTATTAAGAGATATTTTTAGGGCTAATCTGAAATATTATCGATTAAAAGCAGATATTTCTCAAGAAGCATTGGCAGCTAAAGCGGGGTTGCATCGCACCTATATTAGTTCCGTAGAACGGGGACTACGGAATATATCAATAGATAATATAGATAGAATTGCTAATGCACTAGGGATTCCTGTAATTGATTTGTTAAGGGAGCGTAAAGATGATTGAAAATTTAGAAGATTTTATTGATGCTTTTGATGAAGTAAAATTATTAAATTGGGTGCAAACGCATAGAAGTGGTCCTACTGGTGTTGGAAAAACCTTGGAAGATTTATTGGAAATACCAGAAAACAATCTTGATGAACCCGATTTTGGTGAGTACGAATTAAAAGCTGCTCGAAAAAATAATAATAGTATGTTAACAATGTTTACTAAAGCGCCAGAACCAGCTAGATCAAATAAGGTATTATTAGATAAGTTTGGTTATAGTAGTGATAAATATGATAATGGTAAGAAAGTACTTCATGCAACTTTATCTGCGGATAGATTTACAAATATTGAAGGGTCGGGAGTTCAATTAAAGCTTCATTGTGATGAAGAAAAAATCTCCATTCAATCAAATGATGGAATAGAAGATATTTATTGGAGTAAAGATAAATTAGAAAAAGCTTTTAATAAAAAGTATAAGAATAAATTAGTTTATGTAAAATCAGATAGCAGAGGCACTGGGGATAAAGAAGAATTTAAGTATCTTGAGGCGTATTTATTGTCTGGATTTGACTATGATTCTATGATTAACTTTCTAGAAGAAGGAATAATAAAAGTAGATATTAGAATAGGCCAATATTCGGATGGGCGTATTCATGATCATGGCACTGCATTTAGGCTAGCGACTAAGGATTTTCCTCTAATGTTCCAAAGTGAGTTATTGGATAGCAAAAAGCTGTAGGATTCCTACAGCTTTTTTAGTATAACAATATATTCATTTAGCATTGTTGAAACAGTTGCTCCAGCTTTGTTAGATGGAGAATTTTTTGAAGGCATTACTTTGTTGTGAATATTACGAGTAAATGTCGTAATGTATTGTAGATTATGAGCTTGCGCTAATTCCGCTAAAATTTTATCAGTTTCTAAATAAACCTCTTTGACGGTTCTATTGCCAACTACCCAAAATTGATAGGTTCCCTTTTTGGATTTTTTTGAGGTTGCTTCTAAGCACGTATCTAAATCTTTATAGAAGCTAAATACATCTCCAGAACGTTCTAAATCTTTAGAAACAATATTATTTAAAGCCGTTTTTAAAGTTGGACTAGATAACTCATAAGCATATCCGTTTCTATATTTAATACCCCCCATAAGTTTATTATCTAGTTTCATGCTTTCGTTACTAATATCGTCTTTATTTTCTAAAAAATCATTCCATTGTAGTGTAAGGCGACTAAATTGACCATAAGCTACTGTAGTACGGCTATCTCCATATGGTGGAGAAGTTATTAGTAAATCTATACTATTATCAGGAATACTTATCAACTCTTTAGCATTATCTAGTTTGATATGTAAATTAGAGGGGGCTAAGGTTTTTGTTTGGGTATAAAACTCCTCCATTTTCTTGATGTTTTTTAGTAAAATTGAATAAAAAGTATCGAGAACATTTGGATTGAAAGTTTTTATTTTCTCTACGGGCATTCGATACATTTTAAATTCGCCATTTCTTCTATTAGAGACTAATCTTAGTAGTTCACTAAAGGCAACAATATAGAATTTTTTAAATTCTATATTGTTAACTTTTTGTATTTCTTGAGCAATTAGTGATAACTCTAATAGTATATTAGGTTTGAACCAATAACCTATATTTTTAAAGTTTGGTACATTTAGTGTTGAATGTTTTTGTTGTAAAAATTGCATTATATAGGCTGGAGCATTTTCACCCCAAGTTTTTTTGTCGGTTATATCTAAGTTTTGGGATAGTATAAAATCATCAATGGTATCAAGTATTTCATTATGATATTTATAATTAGAGTTAATAGATTCTTGTAAAACTTTAAAGTCTTGACTGAGTTTCTTTGGGGATAAAGCGTTTGATTTGACTTCTGTTAATAAAATAGCTAAAGGATTCATATCTGTAGCATAAATGTTAGGAATTCCTGCCAATACACCTTCTACTGGGACAGTCCCAGAGCCGCTAAAGGGATCGAGTAACGAGTTAATAGGATATATCTCTTTTACCTTCGATATGATATTTCTACTGATAGGATAAATCATTGTAGCGGGATATGTATGTAATCCATGCGTGAAAGCATTTGTATCTTCGTTTTTAAAGTCCCAAAAATTTTCTGGTAACTCCTTCAACCATTGAATTAGTAAACGGTCTTCATTTGTGTGTTTTTGTGTATTTTTCACAGGGTTTAAATCCTTTTCCTTTAATTTCTTAGGTGATAGCTTTGCTGTGCTAGTTTTTACTTCTACAGTACAAATTGTGTCATTATGCCAGCCTCCATGTGGAACTAATAATATGCGTTTTATACTAAAACCATTTGAGGCGCCAATGCCACCACTATTCCAACCGAATGTTATAACTTTCCCATTTAATTTTAATATACGTGAAATTTCTCTCTTATGATTGGACCAGAAGGAGGATTTTGTTGTATCCCAAGTTACACTTAATCCCACATTATTGTAACATTCACTTACTTGTCGGGGAGAGTATGGTGGATCATATAAAATTCCATCTATGGAATTATCAGGAAATAATTTTAAAAAATCTAAAGCATCCATATGATAATCTGTATCGTATTCAATATTTAAGTCATTAGTTATGGTTGCTAGCTTATTAGAGTTGGCAAATGGATCAATCCAAATACCTTCAGTTAGTTCATCTAATATCAATTCTTTTATGGGTTTTATAGAAAATGTGTTTTTATTAGGCATAGCCCATTTTCTCTCTATTATTGGGGAGATTAGTTTTTCTGACTCTTTTGAATGTGAATCTTTATTTTTTTGAGATATTTTTTTTCGCCTGCCATCGTAGGGCTTTTCTGCATCTTCTGGAATGGCCCAACTCCATCCAAATTTTTGTGCGCCTGGGATTCTATTTTCGTTGCATAGTTTGGTTAAACGGCGTTCGCTTATAGACCAAAGTTCTGCAGCTTTCTTTATAGTCATATAACTCATAGATAAACTCCTTAGATAATTTTAATAAGCTAATATTATTCTTTTCTCGGAATAATGTCAAGGTATATATGAGGGTTTATTATTGTTTCAAAATGTATATAATTTAATGGAGTATATTTTATATGAGTGTAGATAATATAAATTTTAACAGAAACTTGATTATTGGAGAGTTTATTAAAGAAGGGAAATTTCGATTTTCTGGTACAGTGAAAGTAAATAATAAAATAGAAGACTGTTATATTGCCAGTAATTGTAAGTTAGGACAACTTATCAATTTAAATGGAGAAGAAGTATGGTTAAAATCTATTAAGAAAAAAAGTAAATTTAAATATATGCTTTATGCCGTAAAAAAAGAGAGAAGTCCTATTTTATTAGAATTGCAAGCTATAAATGTTATAATTGGAGATTATTTAAGAAGACAAAGAAAATTTAAGAATTTAAAAGGCGAGATTTCTTATGAAAAAACTTTAGGGAATGGTTATAGAGCTGATTTGTATATATCTAGTCAAGATATAATTATTGAAGGTAAGACAATATTATCTGAAGATAAAGTTGCTAGTTATCCAAATGTTAAGATGGAGAGAGCAATCGCTCAACTACAAAAAATTAAACTCTTATTAGAAGAAGGTTATAATGTTTATTACTGGTTTGTGAGCTTAAATCCTTTATGTAATAGACTTTTTCTTAATGAGGAAAGTAATGATTTTATCGAGTTGATTACTGTGTGTAGGAAACTGGGGATGAAGATTGTTTTTTCAACCTTAAAATATGATAAAGAAAAAGGTTTTTATATTAATAGGAGTCATTTTTTATAATCTAATAGGATAGTTTTTTCAAGTAGAATAAAAGAACAGATTTATTAAAAATTTATTTATAGTGAAGGTTAGAGACCCAAATTATCTAAAGCTTTAACTGCTTCTTTTTGTATATCAGGTACTAAATGTGAATAGGTATCTAAGGTTAATGTAATTGTTGAGTGTCCAAGTCGTTCTTGTACTATTTTAGGGTTTATTTTCTGAGATAGTAGGAGTGTAGCATGGGTATGACGGAGATCATGAAATGTGATATGGTCTAAGCCTAGTTGTTTTAATATTGGTATAAAATATCTGGATTTAAAATTACTGGTCGATAGAATTTTCCCAAAGGTACCTGAGATAACAACTCCATATGAATCAGCCCACTTATCTCCTAATTCTTTAGCATAGTTAGATTGGAACTCTTTGTAAGTAGTTAATTCACTTTGTAATTCTTGGCTGATAGGGATACAACGACGAGAAGTTTTAGTCTTTGTATCTTGAAATACTTGCCCTTTAGTACCTGTTTGTATTGTTCGCCGTACTGAGATAGTTCCGTGGATTAAATCAACACAGTCCCAGCATAGTCCAAATACTTCGCCTAGCCTCATTCCTGTGCCTAAGGCAATTTTTGTTGCGATATAGGATGCGTAATAATTAATCCTATAAGGTGAGGATATATTATTACTGACTAGTTGTTTCATTGTGCTTGTAAGCTGATGAATCTCATCGAGTGATAAGGTATGAATTTCTGTAGTTATTAATCTAGGTGGTTTAGTTAATTTAATAGGATTTTTTAACAATAAACCGATATTTACTGCATACTCAAATAGTTCTGAAAGATAACGTCTAGTACAACGTATAGTACTGGAAGAGATGGTATGTCCTTTTTTACCTTTCAATGTTCCATTACTCCAGTTGTTTAGGACTGTTTGTACTTGTTGTGGTGTAATTGCAGTTATCTTTATTTCACCTAAGAGCGGAAGTATATATAGCCTTAGTGTAGAGTCATATTTTTGAAATGTTTTAGGCTTTACACTGACTTTCTTTACATCTTGTAACCAGTAGTTACAGATGTCTTTTAGTTTTGTATTTTTAGATGAGAAAATAGAAGTATTTTGTTGTGTAGCCTCTATCCATTGTTTCCCTAATTTATATACTTCTAATTTTGAGTTTCCAGAGAAAGCACGGCGGATTAGCTTATTATCCTTAATAATACTAAATTGGCCTCGCCATTTTCCATGGCTTTGAAAGAATGTACCTTCTCCATTAGATCTCCTTAGATTTTTCTTTTGAGACATGTATAGTTTTCCTTTCTTTGCCTTTAGCAATGGATGGCGTGAAAGTTGATGAAGTAATCTTTTGTTGGAAGCGCTTAGCTTGTTTGACTAGAGCTTCCTTATCATCAGTAAAAATTTTTACGCTTTTTTTAGCACGGCTTACATCTACATAAATTTTATTGCGTGTATTGGAGTTTTTTTGTGTACTATCATGTACGATTAGAGCATTATCAACAGTAATACCTTGTGCCTTGAATGTAGTCATTGCATATCCATAATCAAAATGTTTATACTCTCTTGTATCAAACATTACATTTTGGTTTGTGTTAGTTTGTACGGTAATTTTAGGCCCATTGATATTTATGATTTTGCCAAGTTGACCATTTTTTATTCCTACTGTTTCGCCATTAGTATCTTTGAGTTTATAGTCATTTTTAGTGAAGATTACTTTTTCACCAATGGCATAAGGATTAGAGCTTTCTATACCATACTGATTGACGCTAGTTAGTAAACATTCATTTTTTAGGGTACCTTTTTTTACAAGTCTGTTATGAATTTCAGAATTGAGTTCATTACGATCATTATTGCGAGCTACTAAAATAGCACTTTTATCTTGCTGCTCAACTGTGTAGTTACAGTATTCATGAATTACAGAATTCAAGCGATATTGTCGTTGTGGAATTTCTTTAATACTGTCGTCAATATAAGATAATGGTGATTGTTTTTCTATATTTTCGAATTTACCAGATAAAGCTTCTACTGTTTTTCTAAGATTAGAACCTTCTTCTTGCCGATTGATTTCCCTCATACGAACAGTAGGTACTTGTTCATTATCTTTTCTAGTCATTCTAGCAAATGAATTACCTGTACCAATTGGAAGTAATTGGTTTGGGTCACCAAGAAAGACTACTTTAGCATTTCTTTTTTCAGAGGCTTCTAGAATATTACTTAGTAGGTGATCTGTTAACATGGAGCTTTCATCTACTATCCAGACCTCTGGTGCTTCTGCTTTCTTTACAGATGAAAAATTCCAGGAGTTATGAGGTGTAGTGGGTGAAAGGTGATTTAGATATTTATGAATAGTTTGAGAGGAAATTGCAGCTTCTGCCGCCATGGCCTCTGCTGCTTTACCCGTAAATGCCATACCTATTACATTAACTCCTTGAGACTCGTATAGTAATTTAGCTTGTTCAAGCATAGTCGTTTTACCAGAACCTGCTATACCTTCTACCGCAATATATTTGTTAGAAGATGATAACATTAAATTAATAGCTTCCTTTTGCCCTTTTGAAAGCTCCCAACCTTGAGCTAGTTTGAGCTTATTGGAAAGTATATCAATTTTTGAGTTAGCATCATTCGAATCTAAAGTACTATAATTTTCAATTTGGGGACTTAAAAGGAGCGAATCTATATATTTGGCACGAGCTAAGTTCTTGGGAGTTGTAAAATATATCTCATTATTTAGTTGACGAAAACCAACTTGTATTAAAGTACTTTGTAAGTGGTGTTCAAATACACTTTCAAATTCTGATACAGTTACGCCAAGCATTATACCTTGTTTATATACTTCAATCATTAAGTCTGACTTAGAAAATGCATAGGATTTTTCTTGTAGTTGGTCAATGGATTTTTTTAATATATCATTGATTTTTAAAAGTTTTGATGCATCCTTGTGATGTGTAGATTTATTAATTACAAAACTGGCTAAATTATCAATAGATTTACGCCATTCCTTCTCTAAAGTTGCAAGGTCTTCTGGTGGCTTTGGTCTCCGCGATGCCAGACCTGCAGCGTGTGCGCCATCCCATGTATTAGAAAAGCCTTGATTAGCTTGATAATCCTGAATTTGATATTTTCTCTTTGAAAAATGATCGATTAGAGTGTCATTTATACCTTCAATCTCAAAATGTATGTTTTTCTGATCATTGCTCGTGGATTCCCGAAGGGGAATCCTTTTTTCTTGTAAGGCTTTAGATAATTCATTGTCATACATTAAGGAGAAAAGATATTGGTTTGAGTGAATAAATCGGTCCTCAATCGTCATAATTTTGCCATTTATCATTGTTTTTCTAAAAAGTAAGCAATGGGTGTGTAATTGCGGATCTTGTTCTCTAGATACCCTATGTTGCAAACATGCAAATAAAGCATTTTTAGTTTTTACATTTTCTGTTCGATTATCTTTATTTGTATGCTTGCGCCATACTACATAATTAGATTCAACGAAAGTTAAGACATTTTTAACCGCTTGATTATGTGCATCGAGAAGATCATATTTTAAAGCAGGATTTAACATTGCAATTGAGATAGATTTTGGTGGAGAGAAGGTTAAATCTATTGCCAATTTTTTTGCATCGGGAGTCAATTCGTCTTTTAATGTATTTACTTTTTGTTCGTAATTATCTTGTGATAAAGGTGTTATAGTACTTTTATATGGATTCGGAATATCATCTCCTATAGGGGATAACAATCCGTTACCGAACCAAAAGTCCTCCTGGGTAATTGTGCGACTATAATAATCATCTTTATTATAGTATTGTCCTGCTTGAATGGTGGACACATTGGATGTTGTAACCATAGTTGATTATTCTCCTTTTTTATACTTTTTAATTAAATCCTCTCCATAACGATGTTCTTTATATTCATTAAATTTTATTCTATGGGGGTACATATTTGGCTTAAATGAATTTACTGTTTTTTTATCAATAGGGTCAAAGTGTTTGATATTAGGGTTTTCATTAAAAAATACTTGAGGAATTATTAAATTAAAAGGGTTAAAACCTAATATTTTTCCATAGCCTTTGAATGGTGGTAGCGACTGTAATTGACTTGGAAGAATAAGCGATTTAGTTGTTGTATCCTGGCTAATTGAGGGGATAGGACTACCGTTTTGAGGTAGTTGAATTGATTCTTTGTATTCAATAATTTCCTCTACACCAAAGTTATCCGCCAGTTCTTTTGCAGTAGCTGCATCGTTAATCCGTAATACTATTTGCGTGCCAAAGTTATTTAAGAATGATTGCATTACTTGTGGCCCATATTTTTCCCTTAATAAACCAGGATCTTGTGTTAAAGCAAGAATACTAATGCCATAACTTCTACCTTTTGTAATTAAATCAGGAAGTAATTGAATCTTGTTGACGCTACCAATTTCATCAATAATAAAATAAAGTCTGCAATTTTGACTTTCAGGTAAAGTAAGTGCTTCACTAATCATAATATCCATGACTAGTGATAATAATGGCGCCATGATTCGTTGACGGTTAGCAGGAACTAATAAATATAAGTTTGGAATAGTTCCATCTGTTCGTTGATACTCTTCTCTAATGTATTGTTTAAAAGAAAATGGAGCATTATTATCGGTTGAATCTTTTAAGTGCATAAAAGGCTTTAGACCGCTTGCGAGAGTTGCAAGTATAGAGGTAAGGGTATTATCTGGAGCGTTTAAGTACTGCTTAGATGTTATTAGTGTTGGTGGTAGGGAGTTAATAGCTTCTGTTAGATATTCTGTAGACTGTTTAAAAAATTCTAGAATGTCATGGTTCGTTTTATGTCCCTGTAAATCGAGATACTTTAAGCCGTCTGCAAATATAGTACCCGCAGCTAATCCCCAGAATGGGTCTTTTGCACCTTCCTGTTCAAATAGGATAGAGGCGAAGGTATCATAATCTGAAATATCATCAATATCATTAAATATTGACCAACTAATACTACGTTTATCAAAAGGGCAAAAAATGTAGTCATCGTGTTTTGCAAATTTTCCTACGAACTCAGGTTTTACATCTGTAATAATATAATGGCGCTTATCATTATATTTATGGCTATATGTATTAATTTGATTAATAAATTGACTGAGCAATACAGATTTACCAGAGCCACTAGCACCAAAGACAAGAATATGTTTACATTCGGTATCCGTAGGGATATTTATATTTCCAATAGATAAAACATGAGGTTTATTTTTGGTATATAAACTCATTTGCTTTTGAGACAATAGTTGCATACCACGCTTATGGAGTGCTTTTTTAGATATAGAAGTATCTTTTAAATATTGACTATAATTCCAATATAGTGATATTCCTAAACTTAATAAAAGCGTTATGAGCCAGTATTTTTTGTAACTTTCCTTTAAAATATAAAGCTGATTATTGGTTAAATGGTTGATTACATCTTTATAATTTTTGAATGGGATTCTATTGTTAGGATTTACCTCAAAGTCAAATGTATGACTTGCAATAAATTGACCTATTTGAGTTTTATAAGTATCTGGCTTTATAGGATTAATATAATTTAAGGCGACTTCTTTTGTAACATAAATATTTTGAGTGGATATGATATTTTCTGATTGATACAGAAAACCATAAAATAGTCCTGTAGATGCAATTGCTTGAAGAAGGAATAGGCCTATTAATATATTTCTTAGATATTTTTTCCAGATGGTAAACGTAATTTTTCCTCTTTTGAGTTCTTTAAAAGCAATATTATTATTAATATTCGTCATTTTGTTAGTCCTTTCTGTAAATTGTAGAGCAGATTTCTTCAAATTTATCTTCTGCACTATATAATTCATATAATCCTTTAAAAAGGCTTAATGTTAAAACTTCAAGTCGATCTAGATTTTGATTTAAAGAGTTATAGCATTCTGAATCTATATAAGTGCTTTGTTGAAAATGTTGGTCAATTAGATTTGTAACATAACTTGATATACTCTTATTTTCTAAAGCTGCAATATTCTTTATTTGTCGTTTTAATTGTGCTGTACAATAGATTTTAATAGATTCATTTAGGTCTGTATTTGCCATAAAAGGTCTCCTTTGTATTTTAGGGTGGAGTAGTAGAGTAGATAGTGCCTAATCTACTTCATACACCATACGCACTGCATGCGAAGGCATATATTGTTCATAGTGGTAGATTTTTTCTGTGCTATTAATAGGAATGTTGATATATACCATCTAGGGATATTAGAGTATATTTTAAATGGATAGTTCCTATAGATAAGCAGGTAGTAATTAGCTTATCTATAGGTCTATTCCTAAATACCTATTTTTTACATTGATATAGAAATAAATTTGTTGTGTTAGTAATAAAAAAGAGACGCTAAAGACTTGTATTTTAGCCTCTAGCGCCTCTCGCTGCATAGATTTAAAGTAGTATTTAATTTGTGTTTTTCTCTAAAGCTTGTTCGATCTCGAACATATTTAATTTTGCCATTAGGAAGTTCAATAGGAAAATATTTACGTTTTTGTTGAGAATAATTTTGATTTGTTTGCATACGATATGAGATCCTTATTGAATATTAAAATTGGCTTTACAATACTCATCCAAAGCATTTTCTGGGATTAGTATTTTATGACCTATATGAATGCAGTTTAAGTTTTTAGTTTTAATTAGATTGTAAATATGGCTCATACTTACATTTTTTGCAAAGTATTCCTCAGCAGCTTCGCGTACAGTGTAGAGTTTCATTCTGATCACCTCTCATTGTGTAAAAATAGATAATTCGATATAATTAAATAATAGGAAATTTTACCATTCATAATTTCTGATAAATGGTAAATATATTTCTTTTTAATTAATAAATTAACTAAAAAGAAATTTCTTGTGAGTTAATTATATTATATATGAAATAAAAAAACAATAGAAAATAAATGAAAGGGTATTTTATGGGATTTTTTGACTCTTTGATGAATGTTCATATTACAGATATGTCTATTAAGAGTGAATTTTCTAATAGATTAGAAATACTAATTCGAGAGTTTGGCTTACAAAAAAAACAACTTGCTAGAGAACTTGGAGTATCGGCTGTTGCAATTACAAAATATGCAAAAGGGCTTTCTATGCCTTCATTTGAAATTATATCTGCCATTGCTGATTATTTTAATGTAACTGTAGATTTTCTTTTGGGGAGAACGGCAATACCTTTTTTAGAAAAAGATTTTGTATATTTCTGTCCTATAGGAAAAATTAATTATAGTTTTTATATATATAACAAGGAACAAGAGAAAGAGAAACTTGAAGGAACTTTAGAATATATCTTTGGGTTAACTGTATGGAATATAGAGTTACCTAAAGATGAAGTGGCTTTAAATCAATTTTTGTGCTTTAAATTTTCAAAAGCAGATAGTAATCAACGCTTATATGAAGCTCTTTTTCTAACAGATGAGTTGAATGTTAGAGAATTTTTATTTGAGATGGAAAAAGTACTTGGATTTCCCTTTATGAATGATTATGCTGGGCCAATGTCAATAGAATCTCAATATCTTGCAAATCTATTGATTTGGAATGAGGATAGTATTAAATCACCTTTAGGTAGTATGCCAATTAAAGAGCCACAGTATTTAGCTACTTTATCGAAACCAATATCTAATGAAAAAGTTCGTTTAAATTATATGTCAACAAGTGGAGCCATGCCTCATATGACTACGTGGCTAGCTATGAGTGAGGATGAGCGAAGAGACTTGTTAATGAGACGATTAAGGCGTATTAAACGTAACTACAAGTGATTTATGATAAGAGATTTTATGATTAACCTTTTATTAGAACAAAAGTGTTATTAATTTAGTAATATTAAATAAAATAGGGATAAATATGGCTAAATCTATCTTTGGAATTCTATATATTGACAGTATTAAACTTTCTTGCTCATTTATGGTGGAAGATTTTATTGTTACTTTAATACCGGAACAAGATCAACATAATATATATGAATTACGTAAATGGGCAGAGCAAAGAGATGAAATGGATGGAATCGAATGGCTTTCAGGCGTTACATCGGACAATAAGCCCATACATATTGCTCGTCGTTTAAGGGGGGGATATAGATCTGGAAGCGGAATAGATATAGGAGCTATTAATTTTTTTAGTCCAATAATTATAGAACACAAAGATTCTTTACCTCGGGGGAATAATGGTTTTTATGGGATGGAATTTATCGGGGGAGATGTAAATTTAGTATATCCACCAGATAAAGCAATAAATTATACTAAAGAACCTTATGGTATAGAATATAAAGACCCTGAAAGTTATACTGATATATATGATATAGAGTTAAATAAAGAAGAATTTCGTCTAATAAAAACAATAGATGCACATTATGTTAGGGCTCGAGGACAGATAGTCAATTTGTCTAAAAATATTAAATCTAAGATTAGAATAGAGTTTGATAAAGAAAAACCATTTGATGAGTTGTTAACTTTTTATGGTTATGTTAGAAATCTAATAACTTTTTTGACTCGTATATCCAATAATGAGTTTGAGGTTAAATTATTAACAAAGACTAGTTTTGAAGAAAAACAATATTATGAAGATTTTGCAATTGTTAAGTTTTATGGAGATTTTTCATCTAGGAATTCAGAGCTATTGATAGTCCAAGATGTATTGCAGTTAGATGATATAGGTGATAGTATAATTGATCTGTTTAAACTGTTAAATAGTGACGATAAAATGCCTAATTTACTTTTTTTACCTAATAATATAGAAGATAGAAGTTTTATCAAGTATACACAAATTGTTGATATTTGTTCTGCAATTGAAATTGAGTATAAACTGAGAGGCCAACTAGAAGAAAATAATGAATTGAAAAAAAAATCAAGAGTTTTAGCTAAACAAATAAATGCATTTGTTGAGGCGGTTGATACTGACGATTTATTAAAAGAAAAGGCAAAAAACATTATTGGAGCGGGTTTAAAAAATTATAGTCCATCACTTAGAGAAAAAATTAAATTATTATATAATTCACATAAAGATGGATTAGAACTTATTATTAAAGACCATACTTGGATTCCTAATTTTACAGATGAGATATTTTATAAAAATATTAAGCAGTTTATTGAAATGAGAAATAGAACCGCACATCAGAAGATGAGTTGGAATGGTGGAGAAGCTATCTATACTCATATTATGATATTGATATATTTATCTATATTTGAAAGAGCAAATATATCAAGGGATATAGCTATAGGTTCTATTAATCATGGATTTAGAAATATTTTTTAGTGTAGTTTGTGTTGCAACAAAATAAAGATATTTAGAAAAATAGAGAATTTATATTATTTATATACTATATTTATATATTCTATATACTGAAAAAAGCATATAGAGTGTATATAAATAACTATTTAATACTTCTAAGCCGTGGGTCGGGGGTTCGAATCCCTCCTGGATCACCAAAGAAATTAAGCGGATAGTTCGTAATGAACTATCCGCTTTTTGCTGTTTTAAATTATAAATCAGTAGTTATTTTGTAATATTTAAAGTTTATCTAACTGTATAGTATTATCTCTTAACCACTGTGCCAGTTCTATATTTGTCATATTTCCTGCAGCTACATTAATAATTAATTTTTCCACTTCTTGTTGTGTAGCGGTAATATCATATCCATTAATGATTAAATACACATACATGCTGTGTAGTGCAGTTCGCTTATTGCCATCTGTAAAAGGATGGTTATTGGCGATACCATAACATAATTGTGCTGCTTTGTCATAGAGAGAGGGATATAAGTCGCTTCCCATAAATGTTTGAAATGGGGTATTTACAGCTGACGCTAAAAGATTCTTATCTCGCACTCCTGAAGAGAGGACAAATGCATCTTCTAATTCTCTGTGCAGTTCGTAGATATCTTGTACAGTAAGTTGAATATTAGGTGTACTCATTTATTCTCCAATGCTTTATATAGGTCATAATTACGCTTTAATACTTGTTGCGAGATGTCTTTTATCTGCTTTTTTAGCTCTTTATTAGTATCACTAGTTATGATAGAGGTTTTGTCGTTTGTTTTGCAATTGATAATTTTCTGAACTTTTGACGTCATAAATTAAATTCCTTTACTGTATTTTTGACTTTTATATTTACTATATATTTGACTTTTATATCTATTATATAGGGAATAAATCAATATAAACAATCTGATTTATAACAAACAATTCAAAAGTTCAAAATTAATTACCTACTATAAATCCAGTATTTATCTATGTTCTTGGTACATAAATTAAATCAGTCAAAATAAAAGTCAAAAAAAGTCAAAAATTTTATCTTTGACCTATTGACTTTTTGACTTAATCAGATTATTATAATGTCATAAGGTTGAAGAAACCTAGAAATAAAGCAAGAAATTAAACGGACTTAAAAAGTCAAACAGATATACTTGTAGTAAAAAAGTGAGGTAATTTATATGAACAACAACTTTAATAACTTTGGTAGCGATTTCGGTAGCATGAATGATTTATTCAATCAATTGATGGGTAACATGGGTGGTTATTCCACAGAAAACCGTCGTTATAAAATTAATGGTCGTGAAGTGACTCCAGAAGAGTTTGCTTTCTATCGTCAAACTGGTCGTTTACCTTCTAATGAAGAAATGCAAGCTGCTCAAGCTGCACAACAAGGTAAAATGAAACAAGATGGTATCCTTGCCAAGTTAGGTACAAACTTAACTCAACAAGCTCGTGATGGTAAACTCGATCCTGTTATTGGTCGTAATAAAGAAATTCAAGAAACAGCAGAAATTTTATCACGTCGTACTAAAAACAATCCTGTACTCGTAGGTGATGCTGGTGTTGGTAAAACAGCTGTAGTAGAAGGCTTGGCACAAGCTATCGTCAATGGCGATGTTCCTGCAGCTATTAAAAATAAAGAAATCATTTCCATCGATATTTCCGGTTTGGAAGCTGGTACTCAATACCGTGGTTCCTTCGAAGAAAATATCCAAAACCTTATCAAAGAGGTTAAGGCTGCTGGTAACATTATCTTGTTCTTCGACGAAATCCACCAAATCTTAGGTGCTGGTTCCACAGGTGATGGTCAAGGTTCTAAAGGTTTAGCAGATATCTTGAAACCTGCTTTGTCCCGTGGTGAAATGACTGTTATCGGTGCTACAACACAAGATGAATACCGTAACACAATCATGAAAAATGCAGCTCTTGCTCGTCGCTTCAATGAAGTAAAGGTAAATGCACCATCTCCAGAAGATACTTTCAAAATTTTACAAGGTATTCGCCCATTGTACGAAGCGCATCATAACATTGAATTGCCAGATGCCGTGTTGAAAGCAGCTGTAGATTATTCTGTACAATACATTCCTCAACGTAGCTTACCAGATAAAGCTATCGACTTGATCGATGTAACAGCAGCTCACTTGGCTTCCCAACATCCTGTAACTGATATTAAAACATTAGAAGCAGATATTGCAGAAGCTAAAGCAAAACAAGAAGAGTTTGCTCAAAATGAAGATTATGAATCCGCTATTAATGAAAAAATGCGTATTCAAAAGTTACAAGAAGAAATCGACAACCACACTGAAAACCAAAAGGTTGTGGCTCAAGTCAATGACGTAGCTGAAGCAGTTGAAAGAATGACTGGTATCCCTGTATCTCAAATGGGTGCATCCGATATTGAACGCTTGAAAGACATGAAATCTCGTCTACAAGCTCATGTCATCGGTCAAGATAAAGCAGTAGAAGCTGTATCTAAAGCAATCCGTCGTAACCGTGCAGGCTTTGACGAAGGTAACCGTCCAATCGGTAGCTTCTTATTCGTAGGTCCTACTGGTGTTGGTAAAACAGAATTGGCTAAACAATTAGCACTTGATATGTTCGGTAACAAAGATGCTATCATTCGCTTGGATATGTCCGAATACAGCGATCGCACAGCAGTTTCCAAATTGATTGGTGCTACAGCTGGTTATGTTGGTTACGAAGATAACTCCAACACATTGACTGAACGTGTTCGTCGTAATCCTTACTCCATCGTATTGTTCGACGAAATCGAAAAAGCAGATCCTCAAGTTATTACATTGCTTCTTCAAGTATTGGATGATGGTCGCTTAACAGATGGTCAAGGTAACACCGTAAACTTCAAAAATACTGTTATCATTGCTACATCTAATGCAGGCTTTGGCTATGGTCAAGATAATGACGATGAAAACAAAGTAGATGTAATGGAACGTATCGCTCCATTCTTCCGTCCAGAATTCTTGAACCGTTTCAATGCAGTTATCGAATTCAATCAATTGAAAAAAGAAGACTTAAAGAAAATCGTAGATTTGATGCTTGATCAAGTTAATAAAACTTTAGCTAAAAAAGAAATCACTCTTGATGTAACTGAAGCAGCTAAAGAATTATTGATGGAACAAGGTTACGATAAAACTATGGGCGCTCGTCCATTACGTCGTGTTATCGAATCTGAAATCCGCGATAATGTAACTGATTTCTACTTGGATCACATCGATGCAAAACACTTGCTTGCTGATGTTGTAGATGGTCACATTGTAATTAGCGACAAAGATGCTGCTAATACATCTGATGATAAATCTGCAGATGATAAAGCTGCAGACGACAGCAAACAAGCTGATGATGCTGCCTCCAAGGATAATAAATAATCGATAGGCTATCGACACTAACTAATGAATCCCTTACAACTCTCTCCATATACAAACTAATGATAGACCTATTGATACTGAGAGCACCCCACATAATGTGGGGTGCTTTTTTGTGTCTTAATATGCATTTTAATATGTGTATTAATAAAGAAATTTTGTATACATGACAAAAATCATTGCTAATATATCGACTTATTTAGTATAATCATACCTATAAATTCAATATTCTATAGAATTTAAAAAAGAGATGAAGAAAGGGAGGAGATTATTGATGTCACATTATGTAGATCTAAATAGCGATTTAGGTGAAAGTTTTGGCAACTACACATTAGGCATGGATAGTGAAGTGTTAAATCACGTCACAAGTGCTAATGTTGCCTGTGGATGGCATGCTGGAGATCCTCTCATTATGGATGCTACAGTTCGCATGTGCAAGGAAAAGGGCGTAGCCGTAGGGGCTCATCCTGGGTATCCTGATTTAATGGGCTTTGGTCGTCGAGCAATGGCAGTCAATCCTGCAGAGGCTAAAGCATATATGATATATCAAGTTGGTGCATTACAAGCCTTCTGTGATAGCTATGGTGTTACATTACAACATATGAAATTACACGGTGCTTTTTATAACACTGCTTGTGTAACTCCTGCATTGGCAGATGCTGTATTAGATGGCTTACAAGCGGTAAACCCTAATATTGCAGCTATGGTGTTGAGCGGTAGCTATATTGCTAAAGAAGCAGAGCGTCGAGGCATTCCTGTAATTCAGGAGGTATTTGCTGATCGTGGTTATACTAATGAAGGTACATTGGTACCTCGTACAGAATCTGGGGCTTTCATTAAAGACTCTCAAGAGGCTCTTGAACGAGTTCTTATGATGGTTACAGAAGGTAAGGTTGTAACAAATACAGGTAATACTATTGATATTGTAGCTGATTCCGTATGCGTACACGGCGATAACCCAGAAGCGATAGCTTTCACAAATTACATCCGTGAAGGCCTTACAAAAGCGGGCGTTACAGTGGCTAATTTTCAAAACCGTAAATAGTAAAACGGCGATTATAAAATAAGCAATACATAGCTAATATGTAATGCTTAGCTAATATGTAATACATAGCAAATACGTAATAAATAGTGAATACGTAATAAATAGTGAATACGTAATAAATAGTGAATATGTAGTAAATAATAAATACATAATAGATCGTTAATAAATAAATTAATGTGTGGAGGTTTTTATGAAACCAATTTCAGGTAAAGCAAGTTTATCTGTCCTCTTGGGGGCAGCTTTCTTGATGGCCACGTCCTCTATTGGGCCGGGCTTTATGTTACAAACGGCGGCATTTACAAATGATTTAAAAGCAGATTTTGCGTTTGCCATCATTGTGTCTGTTATTTTTTCAATTATTGCACAGCTTAATGTGTGGACAATCATTGGCATATCTAAAATGCGTGGTCAAGATATTGCGAATAAAGTATTGCCAGGACTTGGCTATTTCGTAGCATTCTTGATTTCTCTTGGGGGCCTTGCGTTCAATATCGGCAACATTGGGGGCGCGTCTATGGGCCTAAATATTGTATTTGGTATTGATACAACGACTGCAGCGGCTATTAGTGGTATCCTTGGTATTCTATTGTTCGCCTCTCCAAAAATGGGTGGTGTACTAGACAACACAGCTAAAATTCTTGGTACGGTTATGCTAGTATTGATTGGCTATGTAGCATTCTCTACAAATCCGCCAGTGGCTGAAGCGGTTACTCATGCGGTGGCACCAACGCATTATCCATGGCTCGCTACCATTACCCTTATCGGTGGTACCGTAGGTGGTTACATTACATTCTCTGGCGGTCACCGCCTCATTGACGCGGGCATCACTGGTCAAGAACATTTGAAAGATGTACGTCGTGCAGCCTTCATGGGTATGTCCGTAGATGCAGTGGTTCGTATCTTGTTATTCCTAGCCGTTCTTGGTGTTGTATCCATGGGCTTTGCGTTAGATCCTAAAGATCCAGCTGGCTCTGCATTCCTTTTAGGGGCTGGTGAAATTGGTCATAAATTATTCGGTATCGTATTCTTCTGTGCAGCCTTAACATCTGTAGTGGGTGCAGCGTACACATCCGTGTCCTTCTTAAAAACATTGTTCAAAGTGGTAGAACGCAATGAAAAATTGACTATTATGGCCTTTATCTTCGTTTCTACATGTATTTTGATCTTCATTGGTAAACCAGCATCCTTATTGATCTTAGCGGGTTCTGTAAACGGGTTGATCTTGCCGATTACATTGGCAGTAATGCTCTTTGCTACTCATAAATCTGAAATCGTAGGCGACTACAAACATAATAAACTGTTATACTATACAGGATGGATTGTAGTACTTGTAACAGCTTACATCGGCGTTACATCCTTACAAGGCATTGCTAAATTACTTGGTTAATTTGATAATTATGAAAGTACCATTATTTTCGTTTGAAGGTAATGGTTCTTTCTGGTTTTAGGAAGGAGATACCTATGAAACCTATAATTTCACCTGTAGGGGATTGCGCTATCTCTATTGATTTTGGTCAAGTCATCGATCCAAAGATTAATCGACATATTCGTCAAACGATAGAGCGAATTCAAGAGCTGAATCTAGAGGGCATTATTGAATTAGTACCTACCTATTGTGCATTGCTTTTGCAATATGATGCTATGATATACTCCTATGCAGAATTGTGTAACGTCATTGAGCCTACATTGGAGCAGACTGTAACAGATAATGCTAATGAACTTGTTACCGTCGTGGAAATTCCTACCGTGTATGGTGGTGAGTTTGGACCAGACCTTGGTTTTGTAGCGTCTCACAATAATCTAAGTGAAGAAGATGTTATAGCTATTCATAGTGGTACAGACTATTTAGTTTATATGTTAGGCTTTATTCCTGGTTTTACCTATTTAGGTGGCATGGATCCACGTATAGCAACGCCTCGTTTGTCCTCACCAAGAACATTGATACCTGCAGGTTCTGTAGGCATTGCAGGGGCTCAGACTGGTACGTATCCATCCGACTCTCCAGGGGGCTGGCAAATCATTGGCCGTACACCTGTAACGATGTATGATATGTCCAAGGAACAAGCAGCGCTTTTGAGTGCTGGTGACTATGTGCGTTATGTGCCCATAGATGAAGCGGAATATAATCGTATTAACGCATTGGGGGCGGACTATGCGCCATCCATGTATGAAGTAGAGGTAGGTGAGTTGCGTGGCTATTAATGAGTTTAATAAATTATCTATCTACGTAACTGCACCTGGCATGTACACTACCATTCAAGATGAAGGTCGCGTTGGGTTCCAACAATATGGTATGCCTGTAGCAGGTCCTATGGATAGTGAAAGCTATCTCTTGGGGCAGGCGCTGGTAGGCAATGTAGAAACGGCAGGTGCCTTAGAGTGCACATTGCTGCCGCCTACACTCACCGTGAAAGGCACATGTATCGTTGCTTTCACAGGAGCCGACATGGAACCAACCATCAATAGTGTACGAGTACCGAGATATATTCCCTTTGTATGTCACGACGGCGATGTCATTTCCGGCAGTTTTAGCCAATGTGGCGTGCGCATGTACATTTCTTTCTCTGGAGGTATCGACGTGCCAAGCATCAACGGCAGTGTATCGACCCATACAAAGGCGAAAATTGGGGGCCTTGAGGGGCGACCATTACAAAAGGGCGATGAACTTGGCATCAAAGCGTTCACCAGAGATGACGTGCATGTCTGCGATTACCGTGGCGAAGGGCATACTCTATTCAATACCGCCTTATATAACCGTGGGGGCCGTGAATGTCATGAACCATTACGCGTTGTATTAGGTGATCAGGCAAAACATTTCACCGAGAAGGGAATTAAGACCTTTAGTGATAATATCTATACATTGACTGTAGAATGTGACCGTATGGGTTTTCGCTTAGATGGTCCTGAAATTGAACACGTAGACAGTGCAGATATTATTTCTGATGGTGCCGTATTTGGCTCTATCCAAGTGCCATCGAATGGACATCCCATTGTCCTTATGGCAGATCGCCAAACAACAGGGGGCTATACAAAAATAGGCACTATCATTACCGCAGACCTACCTCGGCTTAGCCAATTGCCGGTAGGGGATGGGATTAACTTTAATATCGTGTCTATTGATGAAGCGCAAGATATATACCGAGCGTATATGGAACGATTACAGAAACGTATCAAACTAGCACATGAACAAAGTGCTTATATATTTAAATTAAATAATGTCATATAAAAAATAACGTCTAAAGAGATTATTCTTTAGACGTTATTTTTGTTTTGGGCTGCCTATTTATCTCCATTTAACTGAAATGCTAATTTATAAAAATTTAATGAAATATAGTACTGTGAAATAGGTGGGGGTATTAGAATGTAGTTATATAAGGCATCTTGACCATTATTTTTATAATTTATCAATTATATTTATATGGGAAAAGTTAAAATGTGAGTTTAATTTCATCTTCTCTTCTAAATTATGGTATAAAATCACCCCAATTATTAGATTTTATTTTATAAGAGGGTTAAATAACTCCCATTATTGCTGTATTTGCAATAGCTATTCCAAAAATGAAATATTAGTGAAAAGGGGTTGCAAGCATATCGAAAAATTTGGTATACTAACTATATCGAAAAACTTGAAATTGAGATTACTTGTTATATAGAAGTTTGAGAGCTTTATAGTAGTTTAAAGGAGAAACAAATGAACAAGATTTTTAAAGTGGTTTGGAACAAATCCAAAAATTGCTACGTAGTAGTATCTGAATTCGCTAAAAACAATAGCGGTAAAAAGAAAGTGGTTGTAGCTGCTGTATTTGCAGCATTAGCTATGACTAATGCTAATGTAGCATTGGCTGTAAACGAGGTGCCTACATCTACTGGTGGTGCATCTGTAGCTTTTGGTGATAGTGCTACTGTTACAGGTGCCAATGCAGTCGGTTTAGGTAACAGTGCTAGTGTTACAGGTGTAAATGCAGTTGCTTTAGGTACAAATGTAAAAGCTACTACTAGTGATGCTGTTGTAATTGGTACTGCTGCAAAAACAGAAACTGCTGGTGGTGGGGTTGCTATTGGTCAAAATGCTTATTCAAAAGGTCTATATGGTAATACACCAAGTGTTGCTGTAGGTAAAAATTCAATTGCAAATGGTGGTACTGCGATTGCTGTTGGTACTTATGCGACGGTAAACGAAGTTGGTACTTCATTTTCACAAGGTATTGCCATTGGTGGTGGTGCATTACCGGGGCAAGGGGCTACCGTTATAGGAGACCAAGCTATTGCTATTGGTGGTAATACTAAAGCCTTTGGTCACTCATCTATTGTTATTGGCGGTGACGATGCTGATAGAATGACGTCTACTAGAGCAGTTTATACTGATATTACAACAGGTAGACCTGCTGTCGCTACTGTTTCTGATGCTGTTAAAGCTTTAACAGGGTATGAAATTAAGTGGCGTGATTATAATAATGCTACAGCAGACCATATCGGTATCACAGTGGGTACTAAAGGGCAATCTGGTAATGCTGGTATTGCTATTGGTACTGGCGCTGATTCTAAAAACCGTATCGCCGGCGCTTTAAATGGCGTAAATACAAGTGGTGCAGATAATACATCTGTAACAAATGCCATCGCTATTGGTACAGGTGCGAAAGCAAATCGTGATAACTCTGTCGCTTTAGGTGGTGGTTCTACTACAGATAAGGCAGGTACTAAACAAACTGGCTATACATTGCCAACAGGTGTTACTGCAACGTGGTCTGGTGGTAACTCAACGTTAGAAGGTGATATTGTTTCCTTCGGCGCGGAAGGGTTCGAGCGTCAGTTGAAAAACGTGGCTCCTGGTGAAGTAAGTGCTACTTCTACAGACGCCATCAATGGTTCTCAGTTAGCTGCTATCGCAGATCAAATTGCACTTAAATATGTGTCTATTAACTCTACTGATGTTCCAAATAAAGACAACACTGGTGCAAAAGCTAATAACTCTATTGCTATTGGTCCTAATGCATCTACAGATACGGCTGCAACAAGCTCTGTAGCTATTGGTGATGGTGCTAATACAACAGGTCGATCTACAGTTGCATTGGGGTTATCAGCACAAGCTGCATCGGCAAATGCTACAGCGTTAGGTGCTAACTCCATTGCGTCCGAGGATGATACTGTGGCAGTTGGTCATGGTGCTAAGGCAACAGATGGCAATGCCAGTGCTTTTGGGGCTGATGCGATAGCTTCCAATATTGAGTCTACCGCAATTGGTCATGGTACTGCTGCATCTGGTGCATCCTCTACTGCATTGGGATCCAGAGCAAAGGCCGCTGGAACTGCAGGTGTTGGTATCGGTATGTTAGCCAATGCAACTAAAGATTATAGTATTGCTATTGGCGGAGAAAGCTCTTCCACTGCAGATAACAGTATTGCTATTGGTAGAAAAAGCTCAGTATCAGAGAATGATGGTATTGCTATCGGTACTAGATCTAACGCAAGTGCAGCTAAATCGATTGCTATTGGTGATGGTGCTAGTGCTACAACTGCTGATGGTGTTGCAATAGGTTCTAAGTCTGTTGCTAGTACTGCAGCTGGTGTAGCAGGTTATAATGCTAATACTGGTCGTACTGATACATATGCTAACTTAACTGGTGCAACGTTAACATCTACATTGGGTGGCGTTGCTGTTGGTACAACAGGTCAAACTCGTCAAATTAACTATGTAGCTGCTGGTACGGCTGATACAGATGCAGTCAACGTAGCACAATTGAAGAGTGTAAACCTTGCTTTCACAGGTGACACTGGTTCTGGTGACGTAAACCTTGCTAACAGTAAATTAGCTGTAAATGGTGACGATACATATATTACAACTACAGCTAATGGTAAGAAAATTACTATTGCTGGTAAAAAACAAGATATTACTGTAACTAATGGTGTTGCTTCTGCAACTGCAGGCATGGCAGATGCTCAAAACGTAGCTGATGCAATTAATCAAGCAGTTGCTAATAGTTCTTCCAGTTGGAACTTATCTGCTAATGGTGAAGCGACAACAGCAACCGTTGAAAAAGGTAATAAAGTAGATTTCTCTGGCGATGATAATATTACAGTTGCTAGAAATGATAAAAATATCACTGTGTCCTTGAAGAAAGAGCTTACTGGCTTGAACAGTGCATCTTTCAACAATGCTGCAGGTAATCCAACTGTAAAAATTGATGGCGACAAAGGCATCAATGCAGGCGATATGAAAGTTACTAACGTAGCTGATGGTGTAGCAGATAAAGATGCTGTCAATGTATCTCAATTGAAGAAAACAGACGCTAAAGCAGAAGCTAACAAAACTGCAATTGCTCGTAAAATTTCCTTAGGTGGTAATAGTGGTTCTACTGCAGAGAAATCTTTGAGCGCAGGCGATGTAAAATTCAATGTTAAAGGTGCTAATGGTTTAACTACGGTTGCTTCTGGCGATGATGTAACTGTTAAACTTGATGATACTACTAAAGACACAATCGATAATGCTGCTGATAAAAACTTGAGCAACTTGAACCCAGCTGGTGAGCAAAAGGTTAAAGATTTAGCGGCTTGGAAAGTTGTGGCTAACAGTGGTACTGCTGAAAATGTTAAAGGTGGCGACACAGTTAAGTTTATCGATGGTGATAATGTTGAAATTACTCAATCCGGTAAAGATTTCACAATCTCCACTAAGAAAGATGTAACATTCGATAATGTAACTGCAAACCAAGCTATCACAGCTCCTAAAGTGAAAGCTACAACTGGTGTAGAAACACCGCAAGTAACAGGCTTGACTAATACAACGTGGACTCCAGGTCAAACACAACCAGTATCTGGTCGTGCAGCAACAGAAGATCAATTGAAAGCAGTTGATAATCAAGTAGCTACTAATAAACAAAATATTGCTGATAATAAAACAGCAATCGATAAAAATACAACAGCTATTGCTCGTAAAATTTTCTTAAATGGTAATACTGGTACTACAACTAAGAAATCCTTAAGCGCTGATGATGTAGACTTCACTATTAAAGGTGAAGATGGTATTACTACAACCGCTTCCGGTAATGATGTAACAGTTAAACTTGATACAGATACTAAAAATAAAATCGATAACGCTGCTGACAAAGATTTGAGCAATTTGACTCCAGATGGTAAAAAGCAAGTTAAAGATTTAGCGGCTTGGAATGTAGTTGCTAATAATGGTACTGCAGAAAAAGTGTTAGGTGGCGACACTGTTAAATACATTAATGGTGATAACATTCTCATTACTCAATCTGGTAAAGATTTCACATTCGCTACTAAGCCAGATGTAACATTCAATACGGTAACGGCTAACGACACTATTACAGCTCCAAAAGTTAAAGCTACAACTGGTGTGGAAACGCCTCAAGTAACTGGTTTAACTAATAAAACTTGGGATCCAAATAACATTACATCTGGTCGTGCAGCAACTGAAGACCAATTGAAAGCTGTAGATGATCAAGTTAAAGCTAATAAAGACAATATCACTCAAAATGCTGGTGATATTGCAACAAACAAAACAAATATTGCTAAAAATGCTGGTGATATTGCTGATAACAAAACTGCTATCAATAAAAATGCTGGCGATATTGCAAACAATGCAAGAGAAATTGCTGCAAACAAAGATAAAATCGACCAAAATACAACAGCTATTGCTCGTAAAATCTCCTTAGGCAGTGATGATGGTGATACAGATGAAAAATCTTTGAGCACAGGTGATGTGAAGTTCAATATTAAAGGTGAAAATGGCATTACTACTGCAGCTAATGGAGTAGATGTAACTGTTAAATTGGACGATGCTACAAAAGATAAAATCGATAATGCAGCAAACAAAGATTTGAGCAATTTAACTCCAGCTGGTAAACAACAAGTTAAAGATTTAGCAGCTTGGAATGTAGTAGCTAACAATGGTACTGCTGAAAAGGTTCAAGGTGGCGATACAGTTAAATTCATCGATGGTGATAATGTTTCCATTACACAAAATGGTAAAGAGTTCACTGTTGCCACAAAGAAAGATGTAACCTTCGATAACGTTACAGCAAACCAAAAAATTACAGCTCCAGAAGTGAGTGGTTTAACAAATACTACTTGGGTACCAGGTCAAACAACACCTGTATCTGGTCGTGCAGCCACTGAAGATCAATTGAAAGCCGTTGATGATCAAGTAACAGCAAATAAAGCTAACATCACTAAGAATGCTGATGCTATTAAAGCTAACAAAGATAATATTGCAGCAAATAAAGAACAAATTGATAAAAATACAACAGCAATCGCTCGTAAAATCTCCTTAGGTGGTAACACTGGTTCTACTGATGAAAAATCCTTGAGCACAGGCGATG
>OBZR01000145.1_pt1 | contig 52034 bp, 66 predicted proteins | sample 1495541 | NCBI WGS metagenome assembly OBZR01 (sample SAMEA2580240, study PRJEB22360) | human gut metagenome | biome: human gut; feature: human-associated habitat; material: faeces | place: Denmark | collected 2008/2010 | reverse complement strand
GGAGTGGTCCCGACAAGGGTTTACCCGCAGTCGGGGCGTATCTCCGCGTTAGCGGACCGTCAGGGCCGCTTACGAGCGTGTATTTGGTACTTCCAGCCAGAAGGCTGACAGCGATGAGATTTCTTAGTTACAACATCCATTATTGAAAGCGATGTTGTTCCCGCCCAAAGGGCGGGGGCGGCGGCGCTTTGCAGTGATGGGTTGGGCGCTGTTGCTGAGTATTTGCAGTGTTTTTTGGAGGGTTGGAGGGGCTTTGTTTTTCATTGGGCAGATGTCCATATGCCCGCCGCGAAGCGGTGGGAGGTACTTTTATATTCTGAGCGGCGCGCGGTAGCCGCTGCAAGCGAAGGCATTTTTGTGATTATCCACAGTTGTTTCAAAGATAAATATTTTCCCTGCGGCGAAGCAACGCAGGGGATTAAAGAACAGGGGTTAAGAATATATTGCGGGTTTGATCTTCTACGTTTGCTGCTTTCTGAAATTATTCGTTTGCGGGTTTTTGTTAATAACCGAAGGCGGTTTAGCTCCGATACCCGATTGTGGCCATCAAAAAACTGTCAGAGCGGGACAAAATGAAAAACGGTCGTCAAAAATGAGGAATTTCATGAAATGCAGGCAACACGAAAAGCCCCGAAGGGGCTGAAGAGAGTGCCGATTGTATCAGGCAGCTAAACTAGTGGGGTGGCGAAGCTGTCAGGGCCAGTTCAAGCTGACGTAGATCCCTGGCTACCAGTTGCTCTAATCTTTCTTTAGTGCACCAGTACGCTTCGTCCGGCGGCATACGTTTCAGAATAAACCGTGCAATTTCGTTTCGCTGTTCATCATACGGCAGTTTTGCAAGGCGATTGGCACGTTTGCGCTTTGCTGCTTTCTCTCGTCGGAACTTGATGGCATCGAGAGAACGCTGCGCATACCAGCGTTTACGAGCCGAGTGAACAGAGATTTCCTCGCCCTCGCGGATAACGCCTTCTTTAATCAGTTGCAGACGGATTTCACTTTCTGCAAGGCGTTTACGTTGCTGTTCCTGAAGTTTCACCAGATCAACTCCCAGCATTTTCCAGCCAGTTTCGGTGATCCAGACGTATTTCGGCAGTCGCTGGCGGGATTCACGATCCCATATCGTCTTTTCTGACGTTCCCAACGTGCCAAAGCAAACCTGCTCTGCCAGCAGACGGGAAAGGCGCGATACTGTGACTGCGGTTTCAGGAATAACGTTTCCCTTACTGTCTTTTGGACTTATTTCTTCTGCCAGGCGGGAGACAGACATGCCGACAGTGTGCAATCCACGATCACAAAAACTCACAAGTACAACCCATATTGCGTCAAGCAGCCGCTGTTTCTCCGGTCGGAATTTATATTTGCGACCGACACTCTGACGTTTCAGTACATAAAATGGATGCAACGACATGTGCATTCTGAGTGTGTACTGACCAGTTACCGGGTCTTTTTTAACGAGACGATTGTAAGCGTGGCCCAACTGTCCGCCCAGCGCCTTATAGCTGTCGGGACGGAACCAGGCTGGATTCTCACACTTTGGCTTAGTGGAATGTTCACCCCGGCGACGTTTTGTTGTTCCGCCTTTGTTTTCCTGGGGGACCAGGAATGAGCTTTCAATGCCCGCTTCGTAGTCCTGCCAGAAACGGACCTGCTCTTCCGGTGATAGTTCAGACCAGTGACGTTTGCTAATCACAGCAAGCTGCACTTAGCTTGCACTGTAAGAGTTGATATTTCCTTCTCATGGAATTAAACTCCATTTCAGGTAACAAGCATACCTGAAATAAAACGTTATCAGCTCAAGGCTCGGCCTTGAGGGCAACCCCCGCTAATCTACGCTGCCTGGAAAACACGAGATTACGGGGGTTTTCTTTATCTGAAATTTACGTTCTTGAACAAAATTTCAGCACCTCGTTTTCTGCATTTACAAATCGCGGAAAACTTGCCTGCAAATTTAGCAGCATGGGCGCAATCGATCAACGATGTTCAAGCCTGGCTCGTTTCCTTTTTGATTCAGCACACATCTGTGACTGCTTCAAAATCGTTTTCAGAACAGCTACTGAAGCCCCTTCTTTACTGACGTTCCCCATACAAAACCTTACAAAATCAGAAATTCAGAATTTTGTATATTCAAAAAAGTTTTTTTGACTGCATACACCCACTCACACGATCGAATAAACCACACAAACAGTATTATCTAGATTTTTAGATCGTACATCATTTAACAAACAGAATATTATTCTGTTTTTTAGATGTTATCCAGATCATTAGATCGCTCTTGTGGCATTGACAGGTTTTAAATGTCGCACACACAATACTATCCAGATGATTGTAAAAAGCTCGTTCATCGCGTTTTTTGTGCTCATTGCCTGGAAAATGAGCACTCTTTGACGCCCGTTAGAACGCTTGTCATCTCATGCTCTTTAACAACCCCGGACAGCGGTCATTGCCTAAAGCCCTGGCATAAGGAGGTTATTATTCGTGCATTTCAAGCACCGCTGGCATCTGTCAGCAACGGGCTACGTAACAGAGTGACGTGCCGCGCCATCTACACAGGTAACGACTCTTTATCCGCAAATATCATTCTGCATACTTAAACCCCCTTATTTGGTGAACTCGCGTTGAGTTAATCTCACTCACTCTCTCCCTGAGCAAGTCGTACAGGCTGCAACGCAGAAGTACACCAGATTTGCCAGTCTCCACTCCAGGTAAGGGGGTTTAGCTATGCATGATGATGAACAATCAGATAAAGAGCCTGTAGTGAGTGGCTGCAACTTTTCATAATTAGCTTATGACGCTGTATTCCGGGGATGTTTCTATTTCAGACAAACAACCGGGAGAAAATATGGCGCGTAAGTTAAAAATTAATCCTGTCATTCCTGAATGTGTGGCAGATTTGAAAGGATATCCACTCTATATCATCGTGGCTTATTGGGGATTAAGAAATAATAAAACGCTCACAACAACGGATGTTAGCCGTAATTTCCTTATTACACAGCAACAATCTTATGATGTGCTTACCTACATTTACCAGGAAGCACAGAAGCAGATAACAGCAACTAAACGAACACTATTTAACGAGCACAAAAGAAGAATTAGCGCGTTCAGGATTCTTGATATTGACAAAGGCATATTGCGCACACCCAAAAAAGAGATTGCATATGCCAGCTACGACAATATACCAACTGTCACAATGAAAAGTACCCGTTGTGAGATCCAGGATAGTTTTACAGAACTGCGCCGCTGGATGTGTTCAAGAAAGACAGGTGATCGAGTGGAGGTATTTTTGAATGCCTAAGTACCAAATAAACGCAACCATCAAAAAACCAGGTGGTGGCCCCGTGAAATGGACTCATTACAGCGACTTCCCTATGACCGCTGAAGAATGCAGAAAAAACTTCTCAAAAGAAAAAGAAGCAGGAAAGTGTTTTTCTGTTGATGTTCATATTTCAGATTTCATTTGCAAAGAGATACCTCCACAAAATGCAGGAAATACATATGGCTGATTTTGGTTCCACTAAACAAACCGTAACATTTGAAGAATGGCACGAGCTATTAATGGATTACGCAGAGTTACGCGGTGGAAATGCCGCCGATGCGGAAGCATGGCGCGGTGATTATGAAGCAGGAAAAACTCCGGTTGAAGCATATTGTGATGAATGGGGAGAGGATTAATCATGATTGACGCTATAATTACGCCAATAGTTACATCTATTCCGTTACTCTTATTAATTTTAGTCGCGCTGATATTCGTTAAATCTGCCGTCAAAATCGTGCCGCAAGGTAATGCCTGGACAGTGGAACGCTTTGGTAAATATACCCATACGCTTTCCCCCGGTCTTCACTTCCTGATCCCGTTTATGGACCGCATAGGTCAACGGATCAACATGATGGAAACCGTCCTGGATATTCCTAAACAGGAAGTTATTTCGAAAGACAATGCAAACGTAACTATCGATGCTGTTTGTTTTGTCCAGGTCATTGATGCAGCGAAGGCAGCTTATGAAGTCGATAATCTTGCATCAGCTATTTCAAATCTTGTTATGACCAATATCCGAACTGTCGTTGGTGGAATGAATCTCGACGATATGCTTTCTCAACGTGACAGCATCAATTCTAAACTGTTAACGGTTGTCGATTATGCGACTGACCCGTGGGGAATTAAGGTCACACGTATTGAAATTCGGGATGTTAAACCACCAAAAGAACTGACTGAAGCGATGAACGCGCAAATGAAAGCGGAACGAACTAAGCGTGCCCGGATTCTTGAAGCGGAAGGTATACGCCAGTCAGAAATTCTGAAGGCAGAAGGGGAAAAACAGTCTCAAATACTGAAAGCGGAAGGGGAACGGCAATCAGCATTTCTTCAGTCTGAAGCACGCGAACGTCAGGCAGAAGCGGAAGCTCGCGCAACAAAACTGGTGTCGGATGCAATCGCTGAAGGTGATGTTCAGTCTGTTAATTACTTTATTGCGCAGAAATACACTGAAGCACTCCAGGCAATTGGCACTGCATCAAACAGTAAACTGGTTATGATGCCTCTTGATTCAAGTAGCCTGGTGAGTTCGGTTGCAGGTATCAGTGAACTGCTAAAAAACGTATCACAGGATACTTCCAAAGTTGATATGAAACAGGCTCAACAGTATTTGTCTTAAACAGATACCGGACGGTGACAATATTGTTTTAATCACCGTCCTTATCTCATGGAGATTAACGATGTTCTGGTTTACGCTGTTTCTTCTTTGTATTGCCCTTGAAATTATAACCGGAACGGGATGGTTACTCGTAATCAGTCTTGGTGCATTATCAAGTGCCATTGTTGACTTTTTCCTTCCTATATCACAAGAAGCAAATATATGCTTCTTTGCGTCAATAAGCATACTGACGTCGATAATTAAGTTCGTCTATGACAAAAAACATAAGAAATTAGATACACCCCTGGTGAACACAGGACATACACGTTTTAAAGGAAAAGAATTTACTCTCAGTGACGATATTGTGAACGGCAAGGGGCAATTACTTATTGGTGATACATTCTGGCCTGTTGAGACGTTACACGATGAAAACTACCCTGCGGGAACAAGAGTTATTGTTACAGACATGCAAGGAATAACTCTTAAAGTAATGACCATCGAAGACAAGAGTGAAAGCAAGGAATAAAACATGCCTCTTTCGTTGTTAATTCCGCTTACGGGAACAGCGATGAATGCACTATGTATTTTTATTATCAGACTTCTGGATAAAGATTTTATTGAAGTCTACAAAAAAACGCTAATAAATATTACTGCATTACATATTTTATTGATGGTGTTAAGTGTCACAGGAATAGTATGAGGACAATTCTATGCGAAACGCAAATGAAGGGATGTCTCTTACAGCTATTGTAGCTAAAGAAACAACAACAGGTAAATGGAATGGTACTGGTGGGGGTATTGGTTTAGGTACTGGTGGTATTGGCTTATTCATCGGAGGTGTTTCTGGTTCTAAACAAGAGCAGACACAAAGGGCAAAAAACTTTGAATCGCCTAAAGAGGAAGAATACAGTCTATTAAATGTATACGGTTCGATAATAAAAGTTCTCGTTTTTGGCGTGCTATTTGGTTTATCTGCCCGTTTATTTACATTTTTATCAGACACTGGTTCTGATTTTGCTGAACCAGTAACAACCACCACAGCCACAGGAAAGATTCAATCTATTCTGGGTGGCATGGCAGAAATGGTAAGCATTTTAGGCACCGTTGTCCCTTTTTTAGTAATTATCATAGCAATGATCTGGTTTCTGTTTTTCAGCAGCAAACGAGAAAAAGAAGAGTTAACTCGAGTTGAACATGAAGCGGCTAAAACAAAACTCCGTATAGATGTCTATCACCGTTTACGTTACGTTGAAAGCGATCATGTCGTTTTTGACCCGATTACAGGCCGGGAGGTTCCGGCAGAACGGGCGTGTATTAATAAACTTATTGAGGCACTTGCTGATGAAAGCAACAACGTCTCATGAAGAAGGTGACAGACCCCTGAAGGATACGATGAAATGTACAGAAAAAAACATCACCTAATAAAAATATTTTTATTAAAAATGGCGTGCAATGTTTTTTCTTTCCTGCTGGGTACTTTCATACTTTCAGCACCGTTTGTCTTATATACATTAACCGGTTCAGTTCTGAATGCCGTTATTCATTTCACCTTTTCTTTGCCTTTAGCCACCATAATCCTGGTTTATGCTTATTCAGGCTTTGAAGAAAGCATTTATTTATTCAGGGCATACAAATATGACTCAAGCAAAAGCTAATCTGAGAAAACTTCGCCGTGCACGTTATGTCCCCCCTCGAACAGTAAAGAAAAACATAGCGAATACAGAACGTGTCGTTTCAAAAGCAATTACCGGCTGTGGTGTCTTCCGTGATATACCACAAGTAAAAATCAATCTCATCGAAACAAGGAAAATTTTACAAATCGAACTGGCTTTATCCATTGCTAACTTATCTGAGGCGAATCCAATTGAGATACGAAAAAAAATCAAAAGCATTGACCGACAATTATCTTCAACCTCAAAAATCAGAACTACATTATGAAAAAAAACGACGATTTAATCACTTTACCATCTCATAATAGCCACGCTCTCGATTACATCATTAAAAAAGCGTTTACACCACGCAAAACCAAAACATCGACAGCGACCCACAACGTTTATAGTTACAATAAAGAAGAATCCACATTAAATTTCCAAAAAATTGGAGAAGCAATTTTTTTCGGCACAGACCTGGTAATTAAGCTGAAGCCAAATATTAGTGCCTCTGGTGAACTCTTCATCTGCCAGAAGGACTAAGCTATGAACATTGTTTCAGAATTTCTTGAGAAAGTAACAACCATTGTTGAATCCACAGCGGCGACGAACGCCGCTAAGGTCGCACAGGCAATATCTCCTACATTCTTTGCTGCTATAGCCTTATACGTTATTTATCTAATATATGAAATCACGTATGCCCAACGTGACGTCCTGATGAGCGAGGTAACTAAGAATATCGGTGCATTCGCCCTGGTTGGTGCATTCACTTATTCAGCGCCTTATTACAGCCAGTTTGTTATTCCTTTCGTAATGCACGCTGGCTCCGACCTTTCTGCTGCTGTTACTGGAGGTTCAGGAACTGCAACCAGTGTTGATAATTTGTGGAATATGCTTTCAGTAACGTTAAATGATTTTAAGAATAATGAGTTAGATACTCTGGAGTGGTATAGCTTCACAGATCAACTATACATATATCTAATTTGGGGGGTTGGATATGTTGGCGGGCTGCTGCTTATTTATTACACCACTGTATTTCTAACTCTATCAACATTCATGGTTGGCATTCTCTTATCCGCCGGAATATTATTTATCTGTTTTTCTCTATTTGCTTCGACAAGAAATATGTTTAGCGCATGGGTAGGTAGCTGTTTAAATTATATATTGCTAAATCTTTTTTATAGTATATCGTTCAGCTTCGTCATCAGCTTTGTAGAGCAAACAGTCCCATCAAGCGGAAATATAACTCTCACAACAGTAGTTTATTTCTTTATGGTGACTGTTATATCTATATTCCTTGTTGAGCAAGTAGGTACTCTCTGCTCAACTCTTACTGGCGGGGTAGGTATAAATGGCCTTACATCAGCCGCTAATGGCTTTGGAGGTAAGGTTGCATCCGGTTTTATGCGAGCATCAGGACTCCGATCTTTCACTAATGGTTTTGCCAGCAAAATGCCAAATCCATTCTTTAATGCAGGAAGTCATTCTGCATCAGCATTAGTTCAGGGATTAAACCGTGGAAGTAAACTTAAAGCGGGGTGATTAACATGAAAGATAAAGTATTATCATTTCTCTTTGCTGGAATAATTACCATAACATCACCATCAATCTTTGCATCTGGTATTCCAGTAGTAGACGTTGCAGCAATAGCTAAAACAGTTGAAGAAGGGCTAAATCGTGCTGCTGAAGCGGCAAGACAGCTTGAGCAACTCAAGCAACAATATGAACAGACCATCAGATACGCTGAAGAACAGAAGAAAAGACTTGAAGGCTTCACTGATTTCAGCAATGGCTTTGATAGCGCATCCAGCTATATGAAGGATTCTCTATCAACAATAACAAATAGTGCAAAATCAGATCTTAGCTCTTTGCGATCGCAATATGACTTATCAAGCAACGTTGCAGAGACGCAACAAAAATATGATGCGATCCTGGCTAAGATCAAATTCTATGAAAATTTCAACAATGAAATGCAGGAAAGGGCTAAGAGATTAACCACGTTACAGAAGGAGTTCGCGTCAGCAGATACTCCGCAAAAAAAAGCTGACTTATCTAACCAATTGAATACAGAAAAATTGACAATGGAGCTACAATTGAAGCAATATGATATTGCTGAACGGCAACTAGAGAATGAGCGGAAAGCTCAATATGAAACATATGTTCGCCAAAAGAGAAGAGATTTAAGCTGATATGAATAAGTCACGAAATGCAATTATCGCCTCATCAATTATCTTCGCCAGTTTAATGTTAGTGGGATGTAAAGAAAAAATATATTCTGTAGAATATTACTCAAACAACATCAGTGAAGCCACTAAAACTTTAGAAGATTGCAAGAAAGGTACAATAACCGATCAAAACTGCGATAATGCTCGTGCTGCACTTCAGCAAAAACAAGATAGTGAATATAAAAAGAAAGTTAGTGAAATGAGAAGACGCCTTGATTAAGGAATACATAAAATGCCAACGAAGCACTCTATGATCTAAAACGAAAAGAAATCATGAGTCAAATGCTTGGACGCTCCAATAAATAAACTTATGTCATGATAAAAAACCCGCCTCGTGCGGGTTTTATCCTGCTTAAAGATCTATGAAACCTCCGGCTTCGGGTATTAAACTATAACTTGCTTTGGCAAATATTGTTTCATTGACTTCATGGAATCTTATTTTCTCCGCCTGTTCATATGTTACAGGGAAGAACACGCCCCCTGGCTCATTAAACATCATAAAATCACCTTGCATTGCGTTACAATGACAACAATGATTCGCGTAATACTTCATTTTTGCTGTTTTGCTATGGGATGGATAATATAATTTTGAATACTCATTAATCCTTGAGAGAGCAGAGGTTGAAATTATTTCAATTTTCGTTAAATCAGTCCACCATACTCTACTGGTTAACCACCGATAAATCATATTTTTCTTTGAATCAAAATACTCCATACCCTTAGGGGAGGATGTTTCATACCATTCATCTAATATACAATCTTCCCATTCGGCAGGATCAACTCCCCAAATAACGTCTCTATACTTATACCAACGAGGTAAAAAAATACCAAACACAGGAGTTGTTTTCTTACAGCGCCAACAAGACTGGTGACTTTCCGCAATATAAAAGCGTTGCGAAAAAACATTGTAATCATGTTCATTTAATTCTTTTATCCACCGAATAAAATAAATTGGATTTTTCCCCTGTGGAACAAACCATTTCCGTTGTTCTTGGTCCCATTGCGCCCCTTTTTGTTTAGCCAAATCCTTTTCTTCAAACGGAACATTTAAATAAAACCGCGCCATAGCCAACTTAACTCCAGTATTCTGTTCTGATGATGCACCAGGATAGATATCAAAACTAAACAAAGAGTGCAATTCTGCCTTTAATGGCTCATTCATACCCGCCTCGTGCGGGTTTTCTTTTGCCTGAAATATGGAGGAACACCATGAAATCCATCATTTTATCGATGGTTGCCGCAAGTGCTATCGCACTCTCTGCCCCCGTATATGCGTCTGATCCGTGTGCTTCCGTTCTTTGTCTGTACGGTAAAGCTATCGGTAGCGGCGGCGGGAGCGAATGCAAAAGCGCCGAAAAGGACTTCTTTAATATCATAAAAAAGAAAAAGGGATCTATTCGCTGGAGCAAAACCTTTGATGCCCGAAAAGCGTTTCTTAATCAATGCACGACCGCAGACCCTGCGGCGATCTCAAAAATCATGAGTAAGTTCGGACGTTCCTGGGGTTAACCATGAAAAAGCTCATTATTATTCCCACCACATTATTGCTGAATGCGTGTTCCCATGCCCCTGAACCCGCACAGGCAAAAGGAGGTTGGTATGAACTGAATACCACAATTGAGCAGGTAAGAGCAGACACATACTATAACGGGGTGATCCTTCAGCAGCCCGTGTCACAGCCAAACAGCACTGTTCAATACAGCAATGATAATTATCTCAAAAAGGAAGCCATAAACGTAACTCCCGCGCCTCGTATTGCAGAAACCGTAAAACCACGTTCTGAGCAATCAGCGACAGCGCCAAAAAACCAGGGCAGCAATAATAGTTTTCTGAAGCCGACAACAAACAGCATAACTTCATCTGGTGAGATAAAAACAGCAGCCAAAGGAGCAACTAAACAGCATTCTGAACAACCAGCACTCTCTCCCGCAAAGCCAATCAGTAGCAACAACCATCAGACACAAACGGCACAAAAGACTGATCAGCAGACAAAACCGCGTCCTGAACAACCACCGCTAATGTCAAAAAGCGGTTTTCTGAAAAAAAACGCTAACAACGCTGTTCCGGCCACCACGCTTACAGGCCCATCAACACCTGAAAAGCAAATTTACTTTGTTCGCCATGATGGTAAAGGCTCGCTGCAAAAAGCATTAAAAGAAATTGTCCCATCGGACTGGACGGCTGAAATATCCCCGGAGGTAACGAAAACTTTCCGTCGCACGATATCCTGGCAGGGCAACGATCAATGGCCTTATGTCCTGGATAAAATGCTTCGCAACTACGGTCTGACGGTAATTAAGAACACCGAAAAAAGACATCTTCTGATTGATTTTCAACAACAGAAAGGGAAAACATCACAAAAAGCACCTGTATCTCCTGACAAAACCCCTGCATCTCCTGTCAGGACACCAGTTTCCTCTGACAAGTTACCTCAAAAACCGCTAACGCCTGCCACCGTTCCGCAAAAACAGACAGAAAAACTCACCTGGAATCTTAAAAAAGGTTCAACGCTGCGGGATGGCCTCACAGAATGGGCGTCAAGTTCGCCGTGTGGTAATTCAACCTGGAATCTTGTATGGGATACTCCTGTGAACTACAGAATAGATGCTCCTCTTATTTTCCGGGGAAACTTTGAATCTGCATTAAAAGATACGCTGATGCTTTATCTTTCAGCAGATAAACCGTTATACGCATTCAGGAATATTGCACAATGCGTAATCACAATTAAAGACACACAACAGGAGTAATCGCTATGGGTTGGTTCTTCAGCTTGCTCCTGATATTCCTGTCAATAGGCAGTTACTATCTGACAGATAACAATAACCAAACCATACAGCGAATGAAGTTGCTTCCTGCAAAACAGGAAGCAATTGAATTTGTCCATTTCGCAAATGTTATCAATGACTATCTTTATAAATATCCAGACAAACGTAATTCAGGAGGAACGTTAACATCTGAGCAAATCGGTATAACACCCGTTTATGATATTCATCATATTATTTACGGTAAGCGAGTTTATATCTGGTCTGCCGATACAGAAGGTCTGATGTCTGCTTTGCAGCAGCAAACAAAACATTCAGCAATGTTAGGAAGAGTAAAAAATAAGAAGATTGTCGATAATCAGGGGAATGATATGGGCGTTCCCGTTCCTTCCTCAATTCCAGAAGAGGCTATTGTACTCATTAACTAAATATCCCCTGACAAGGGGATTCTGAACTGGAGTCTGCATATCCGACACATCATTATGTGGGCCGGATATATCGCTACGGCGCGGACTTCAGTCCAGAAAATCTTTACCGGAGATACCCATGCAGGATAATGATGATGTCAGCGAGCTTGATATTGCCACTCGTGAAGTCCTTATCTTACGATGCAATCTTATTCAGCTTGCTTCTGAATATATAAAAATAAATCCCCTTAAAAACACCCGAATCTACACAGATTTAATTCATCGCTCAGCAGATGTTATCAAAAATATCGAACAAGGTAACATCCAGAATAAACATAATTATCTGTCACAGGATGTAAAACATACGCTTGTTTTATACGACCTGTACAAATCAGACTTTGAACAATGTCCGGGGGCAAAATCCCTTATACCTGTCAGGGAAAAAATTGTCTCGCTGAAAGAACTTCTTTCCGGCGCTAATGAGCTGGACAGTATCGTTCGTCGCCCCCGCAGGAAAAAACGTTCTTCACGAATTTAATATCAGGAGATAAATCCCTTATGCAGTTATCAGCGGCTGTTCTGGCAGCACTGATAAGTCAGTGTGCCCCTGATGTATCACCCGATACGATGAATGCCCTGATTATGACTGAATCAGGGGCTAATCCATATGTAATAGCGAATGTTTCTGACGGAACAAGTAAGTATTTTAAAGATGAAAAAGGAGCTATTGAATATGCAGAAAAATTAACAGCAGAAAATAAAAGGTTTAGTGCAGGTCTGACACAGATATACAGCAAAAATTTCCCATCACTCAATCTGACTAATAAAACAGTTTTTGACCCGTGTACAAATATAAAAGCAGGAGCGGCAGTCCTGACGGACAATTATCTGAGACAAAAGGAGGGTAGTAGTAATCAAAAAATTCTCCGCGCTTTATCTTTGTATTATTCGGGTAACGAATCAACAGGATTTATTAAAGAAAAGAAATTTAACAACACTTCTTATCTGGAACGGGTTATTCGTAACGCGAATAACTATATCGTGCCATCAATCCGTGAAAAAACTGATGAATCAGAAATAACCCCCCCGAACGATGAAGAGAAAACATCACCGGACTGGGATGTTTTTGGAGATTTTAGTTAATGAAAGTCAAATCAACTTTGCAGTATTTTATTCTGGCGTTTTTCCTGTCACTAACTGCCTCCGTTGCCTATGCAGGTGGACTCGACACCGCAACAAATACCATGACAGAACTTAAGACATGGGCATTTAGCTTTGGTGGTGTTTGTGCTTTGTGTTACCTGATCTATAACGTCATCATGGCATTCATGGAGAAGAAAAGCTGGTCTGATGTAGGAATGGCGCTTGTCTATTGTTCCCTCGCTGGCGGTGCACTTTACGCCGGGAACTGGGCGCTGGAACTCTTCAAATAAGTAATCCATATATACAACTGTGCCGCATATTTACCTTATGTGTGAATTGCGGCTTTTTTCATGGTGAGTTATGGACAAAGTAAATGAACATGTCAGTGAGTCATTCATGACTTATAACGGGTTTAACCGTCCTGCGTTAATTGCTGGTATACCCTTAATGTTGTTATTGTTCACGGCTTTTTTCGCTGTTCTGACAGGCTTCCCCGCTATTTTCCTTTGGGGTATAAAAGGGATAATTATTCCTGCCATATGTGCGCTGTTTCTTTTTATAGTAAAACTGGCCTGTGAAAATGACTCAAACGCACTAAGAGTCATCCGTTTAAACCTTATGGGGCTTTTGTTAAAAATCCGCCACAGAGATTTAATTATTGGTTATTCATCTGTCAGGTAACATATATGCACAAAATCAAATTAAAAAACAGTGACAATATGGATGTTGCTCGTGAATATCCCGATTATCGCTTCCATATAACAGACAGTATTATCTTTACTTCTGACAGGAAAATGCTGGCTTCACTTGTTGTAGCAGGCATTCCATTTGAGACAGAGAACGATAATGTTCTTACAAATTTATTTAACAGCGTTAAAAACTTCCTGATTGGGTTAGGAAAGGAAGGCGACCTGTATTTATGGACTCATCTTATCAAGAAAAGAGCAACCATCAATGGAGAATGGAATTTTGACAATGATTTTCTAAGCAGGTTTTCAAAAAAATACCTTGCTCTGTTCACATCCAGCGCATTCTATAAATCAACATGGTATCTGACATTTGGGATACCCTACGATGATGTTGATACCGGAATCGAGCGCATGAATGAAATGACACAACAGGCGCAAAAAGCACTTCTACCATTTAACGCTTCTTTATTATCCGTTTACAATACTTATATTAGTGAGGTGGCAGACTATCTATCACTATTGCTAAATGCAGAACACAACATGATTCCTTTATCATCCACCCCCTTATCATCCAGCATTTGTGATTCTGAATGGTATTTTGGTGCTGATGTTCTTGAACTGCGTAACAACGAATCGGATAGTAAAAAATTCGCAACGAATTATATTTTGAAGGATTTCCCGATAGAAACAACCCCCGGACAATGGGATTTCCTTCTCAAACAACCCTATGAATTTATTCTTACTCAATCCTTTATTTTTGAGTCACCCACAAAAACCCTGAAGAATATCGATTCACAGTTAAACAAACTACAATCAGCTAATGATGCAGCCAAAATACAGCAGGAAGAACTCGAAGCTGGTAAAGAAGCGGTCGCAGCCGGAATTACGTTGTTTGGTTCACTACACTGCGCATTAACGGTATTCGGTGATACACCAGATCAGGCCAGAAGCAATGGTATAAAGCTCTCTGCTGAGTTTATTACTTCGGGTAAGGGATTCCGCTTCAGTCGCGCCTCACTCGCATCACCTTTTGTTTTTTTCAGTCATATGCCGCTGAATAAGAGGCGTCCACTGGATACCCGAAGAACAATTACCAACCTGGCCTGTCTGATGTCTTTTCACAATTATTCCTCCGGGAAAAAATCAGGCAATCCTATTGGTGATGGCTCCGCCATAATGCCTTTAAAAACGGATTCAGGCAGCGTTTACTGGTTCAATACACATTACAGCCCACCGGAAAAAAATGTTACCGGACAAAAAATTGCCGGACACGCAATGTTTCTTGGCGCAACAGGCACAGGGAAAACAACATTTGAAGCAACAGCCAGCGGCTTTCTTCAACGCTTTGACCCTTTAATGTTTGTTGTGGATTACAACCGTTCTACCGAACTTTTTGTCCGCGCATACGGAGGGAGCTATTTCACATTGCAGGAAGGTATCTATACCGGCTGCAATCCGTGGCAACTGGCAGAAGGCCCGGAATCGCCCGTCTGGCACAGACTTCTCGCATTTCTGAAACGCTGGACACAGGTTCTGGCACGAGACAACCAGGGCAACCCCTGTTCTGATGAACATGGCATTGAATTAAACGCTGCCGTGGAAAGCATTATGCGAATGCCTGTCGAAGAACGCCGGACAGCCCTTCTTCTCGATATAGTCAGTCCTGAACTTCAGACGCGTCTCGCCAAATGGTGCGACAACGGCGAATATGCCTGGGCGGTGGATTCCCCCCGGAATACCTTCAATCCACTGCATCATAAAAAGGTGGGATTTGATACAACCGTTGTCCTGGACACAAAAAACGGTATTCATCCTGCCTGTGAACCTTTACTCGCGGTCCTGTTTTTCTACAAAGAAATCATGCAACGCGGCGGCAATCTGATGCTCTCCATTATTGAAGAGTTCTGGATGCCAGCAAACTTTCCCATGACACAAAGCATGATTAAAAGCGCACTGAAAGCGGGGCGCATGAAAGGTGAAATGATGTGGTTAACATCACAGTCCCCGGAAGACGCCATAAACTGCGCAATTTTTGCGGCGCTGGTACAACAAACCGCGACGAAAATTCTCCTGCCCAATCCCGATGCAAAATGGGAAGGATATAAAGAAATTGGGCTTACTGAAAAAGAGTTTGAAAAACTCAAAGAGCTGACGAAGGAGTCAAGGACCATGCTCATCAAGCAATCTGGCTCTTCTGTTTTCGCCAAAATGGATTTGTTTGGATTCGATGAGTTTATCCCCGTGCTTTCTGGCTCTGAAACTGGCCTGTCTATTTTTGATGAGATTATTGCTGAAAAAGGAGATGTAGCTCCTGATATCTGGATACCAGAACTCCTGAAACGCCTGAACGGTTAATTTCTCTGTTTTATACAGAACGGAAAACAATATGAAAATCCCCCTCATAATTGCCTCCGCGCTATTAATTAGTGCATGTTCTCACACCCCCAATCCTGTGCAGAAAAAAGGGGGATGGTTTGAGTTAAACACAGCAATTGAACAGATCAAAGCAGGTGATTATTAATGGAAAACACAAACTATTATGAACATTCAAAAAAAGAAGCCTCCAAAAAGAAATTTGAAGAAAAGAACGAAAAAAAGGATTATTTCAAGGCCATACGTGACTTTGAGCGCAGTGAAATTGAAATCATAAAGAAAAAGGCAAAAACATTTACCATTCTCGCCATTGGTGAATTTGTTGTAATTTGCATTCTTGGTTTCGCAATAGCCTCCCTTGCTCCATTAAAAACCGCTGTACCGTTCCTTGTGCGAGTGGATAACAGCACTGGATATACTGATATTGCCCCTCAATTATCTGATGCTAAGGAAAGTTATCAGGATGTTGAGACTAAATATTTCCTGTCAAAATATCTCATTAACTATGAAGCATACGACTGGCAGACTATCCAGGAACAGGCCGATACAGTAAAAACAATGTCTTCCCAAAAGGTGTTTTCAGCTTATGACACCATGATTCGTGCTGATTCCTCACCACTGAACATTCTGAAAAACAACTACAAAATTAAGGTCCAGATTAATTCAGTAATCCTTCTAAGGAAGGATATGGCGCAGGTGCGTTTCAAAAAAATGGTACTGGATTTATCTGGTAAACCCGCCCCCGGATACAGAGCAACAGAGTGGATTTCGACGATTTCTTTTGACTGGGATAAAGATATCAAAACAGAAAAAGAGCGCCTTGTGAATCCGCTGGGACTGCAAGTTCTGAGCTACCAACCTGATCCAGAGGTTATAAAATGATGCTTAAACGCACTACTGCGATAGTTCTTTTGTCGATGCTACAAGTACCTGGTGCTTTAGCAGCTATGTACGGCACACCATCGGAACGAGACGGGCGTATTCAGACCGTAGATTATAACGAGCAGGATGTATTTAATGTGCGCGTAAAAGCAGGCGCACAAACAACAATTAAGTTCGGACAAGACGAAACAATAAAAGATGTCGGAATTGGTGATCCAGAAGCCTGGTCAGTATCGGTCAGGGACAACACTCTGTTTCTGCGTCCAAAAGCAGAAGAACCGGATACAAACGTTACCGTTCAGACAAATAAACATATTTATCCTCTCTACCTGATATCGACCACAAAACAACCCACGTATATTCTGCGTTTTAATTATCCGAAACCACCGTCAGCTACCGTAATGACTGAAAGGCCATTTCCATGCACTGATGGTGGAATAATTAATGGTCATTATCAACTCAAGGGGGACAAATCAATTTTCCCTTATCAGGTATGGGATAATGGCGAATTTACATGTATGAGATGGACTAATAAACAGGAAATTCCGGTCCTTTATCGTGTTGATGCCGATGGAAATGAACATCTGGTTAACGGAGACAGAAATAAAAACACAATGGTTTACTATGACGTGGCTGAAAATCTCCGTTTGCGCCTGGGTGATCAGGTTGCAGATATCAGAACATCATCAATCGTTAATCGTCCGTGGAATAAAAAAGGTACGTCAAACGGAAAAACACGAGTAGAGAAGTTCAGCTATGAAAAATAAAGATGATGAAAAAAATAATGACGCGGGAAATCGCGGAATTATCGAAGTAAAAGGTAAAGCAGCACCAAAAAAAATATTAATCCTCATCATATTACTGATTGCCGCGTTATTTGTGATCATTATCTTGTTTAAAGTTCTTTCACGAGAACAGGTCGTTCAGCAAACACCTCTTGAGAAGTCTGACGAGACACTGGTCACAAATACCAACAATGGCGTTTCACTGACAACAATGATGAAAAACATCGAAGAAAAGGAAAAACTCGATGCCGCTAACCGCAGGAAAGCACAGGAGGAGCAAGAACAGAAACAGGCAGACAATGCCCCGTCAGCGCCAGCATCACAAAAGGCCGATCAAACAGCCGTCAATGTGATAGCCAACGGCACTCCCCAAACCGCCAGTGGAGATCCAAACCAACCACAACCATTGCCAAAATCCATCCGTCAACTGATGGGCGACACAATGGTGAAGATCGACAATCAGGAACAAGGCGAAAAAAACCAGGAAAGAGATGATTTACAGGGCAGTCAGTACGCAGACGGAAAGGTATCCCCCGTGCTGAACCGCCGATATCTGTTATCTGCGGGAACAGCATTATCCTGTGTGCTCAAAACGAAAATCGTAACCTCTTATCCCGGTATCACAATGTGTCAGTTAACACGAGACGTCTGGTCGGATAACGGCGAAGTGCTTCTTGCCCGTAAAGGAGCATTACTGATCGGGGAGCAGAATAAAGTCATGACACAGGGAGTAGCCCGTGTGTTCGTTAACTGGACAACGCTCAAAGATGAAAATGTCAATGTGCGCATTGGCGCACTTGGCACTGACAGTCTGGGTGCTTCCGGCCTTCCTGCATGGGTCGATAATCATTTTGGTCAGCGTTTTGGTGGTGCATTGCTGCTGTCATTACTTGGTGATGGTTTAGATATTCTGAAAAACAGCACGCAACAAACAGGCTCAAACAGCAATATCACCTACGAAAACACATCTGACGCAACAAAAGAAATGGCAAAAACAACGCTGGACAATACGATAAATATTCCCCCCACGGCATATATTAATCAGGGGACTGTATTGTCTGTTATTGTTCCGCGAAATATCGACTTTTCATCCGTATATGAACTTCAGTAATTCAGTAAAGCAATTGATATGAATAACATCAGAGATACCAGTAATACATCACAACCACGAGATAACAGTAAAACCGCAAGACGATATCTGGATATGACGGGTATCCAGTCTGTTCTTAATATTGAACATGTCACAGAAATATCTGTGAATAAACCAGGAACAATATGGTTTGAAGGGAAAAATGGCTGGGAATATAAAGATGCGCCAGACGCGACTTTTGATAATTTAATGACACTTGCCAAAACTCTGACGAACTTATCAAAGATAAAAATACCACTTAGCCATGATAATCCCATTGCATCGGTAGTTCTTCCCGGTGGGGAACGTGGACAAATCATCATTCCACCTGCAACAGAAAATAACAGCGTTGTGATATCTATCCGTAAGCCATCATTAACGCGCTTTACTATAGATGATTATGTCCGAACAGGGCGTTTTGATAATGTCAGGATTGCGACGAAACACGAAGCCATCCTGACTGAACGGCAACGCTACCTGTATGAATTATCCCGGCGTCCAGATGGTCAATCTAAAGCTCAATTTTTAAGAGAGGCAGTTAAAGACCGTCTTAATTTTTTAATCGTCGGTGGGACTGGCTCCGGTAAGACAACTATAGCAAAGGCAATTGCAGATATCTTTCCACCTGAACGGCGTTATATAACCGTTGAAGATGTACCGGAAATGTCTCTGCCGCTGCATCCAAACCATATCCGGCTTTTCTACAAAAAAAATACCGTTGAAGCGAAGGAAATCATTGAAGCGTGTATGCGATTAAAGCCAGATCACATCTTTCTTGCTGAACTTAGGGGTAACGAAGCATGGAGTTATCTGGAGGCGCTTAATACAGGGCATGAAGGCTCAATCAGTACCATTCATGCTAATAATACTTATGCCTCATTTTCACGACTGGCAAGTATTGTAAAACAATCTGATGTTGGTATGACTGTTGATATGGACCTCATCATGCGCACGATAAAAACATCAATTGATGTCATTCTTTTTTTCAACCATACCAGAATGACTGAACTGTATTACGAACCCGAAGAAAAAAATCGCTTTTTGAGCACAATGTAAATTCTGGAGATAACTATGGATGCAAAAAAGACGGGGGGATTAATTCTCTTCCTGTTACTGCTTCTTGTGGGTGTGCTTATAGCCTCAAACTATCTCGGTGGATACACAGCATTAAGATATTCATCCGTTGATATGTCTTTGCTCAAGTGGGATACATTCCATTCTGTAATCTCAACATTTTCTGGCAACCCACAATATAAAAAACTCGTTTTTATGGCATGGTTTGGATTCAGCGTTCCATTAATATTCTTTGCCATATTCATGTTAATTGTCGTGATTGGGATTATGCCTAAAAAAGTCATCTACGGTGACGCCCGGCTCGCAACTGATATGGACCTAAGTAAATCAGGTTTTTTCCCGGATAAAAAATCACCTTACAAACATCCACCAATACTCATCGGTAAAATGTTCAAAGGGAGATACAAAAAACAATTTATTTATTTCGCCGGACAACAATTTTTAATTCTTTATGCCCCGACACGTTCTGGTAAAGGGGTGGGGATTGTTATCCCCAACTGCGTAAACTATCCAGGAAGTATGGTCATACTGGATATCAAACTTGAAAACTGGTTTTTATCAGCCGGATTCAGGCAAAAAGAATTAGGGCAAAAATGCTTTCTCTTTGCGCCCGCCGGATACGCGGAAACTATCGACCAGGCAATTAAAGGACAGATACGCTCTCACCGCTGGAATCCTCTGGATTGCGTCAGTCGCAGTGATTTACTTCGTGAAACGGACCTGGCAAAAATTGCCGCAATCCTTATCCCGGCAAGTGATGATCCTATATGGTCTGATTCTGCACGAAACCTTTTTGTCGGGTTAGGACTTTACCTGCTGGACAAGGAGCGTTTTCACCTGGAACAGAAAGCCAAAGGTCATAATGTACCGGACGTTCTTGTTTCCATCAGCGCCATACTGAAAACGTCGGTTCCCGATGGCGGCAAGGATCTCGCCGCATGGATGGGACAGGAAATTGAAAACCGTAGCTGGATTAGCGATAAAACAAAATCATTCTTCTTTAAGTTTATGTCAGCACCAGATCGCACAAGGGGAAGTATAGAAACAAACTTTTCATCACCGCTGAGCATCTTCAGCAACCCTATTACTGCTGAGGCGACGAATTTCAGTGATTTTGATATCCGGGATATTCGTAAAAAGCCCATGTCAATTTATCTTGGTCTGACACCGGATGCTTTAATCACTCATGAGAAAATTGTAAACCTTTTCTTCTCATTACTGGTTAATGAAAACTGTCGTGAACTGCCGGAACACAACCCGGACCTGAAATACCAGTGTCTTATTCTCCTGGATGAATTTACATCAATGGGTAAATCGGAGGTCATTGAACGCGCTGTTGGTTTTACAGCAGGTTATAACCTTCGCTTTATGTTCATTCTTCAGAATGAAGGACAAGGGCAAAAAAGCGATATGTACGGTCAGGAAGGATGGACCACATTCACTGAAAACAGTGCTGTTGTGCTTTACTATCCGCCGAAATCAAAAAATGCTCTGGCTAAAAAGATTTCAGAAGAGATTGGGGTGCGTGATATGAAAATATCCAAACGCTCAATATCCAGTGGTGGTGGTAAGGGAGGAAGTTCACGTACACGGAATGATGATGTAATAGAGCGCCCGGTTCTTCTTCCTGAAGAAATTGTGTCTCTCCGGGATAAGAAGAATAAAGCCAGAAATATTGCAATCCGTGAAATTATAACCAGTGAATTTAGCCGACCATTTATTGCCAACAAAATAATCTGGTTTGAAGAACCAGAGTTTAAACGCCGCGTGGATATCGCCCGTAACAATCATGTTGACATTCCAAACCTGTTTACACAAGAAGTCATGGATGAAATAGCAAAAATTGCAGAAATTTATCTCCCTAAAGCTGGAGGAAAAAAAGTCATGGTTGCCGGAGGCAATGTGATTACTAATCCAGACCTTGATAATCACGATAAAACAGACGTATCTGAATAATCCTCGCAACCAGCAAATAGTATTTTGCATATTCCATAAGGTAATTAAACATGAATAAAAAATTGCTTTGTTTATTAATATCCTCTTTTTTATTATCAGGCTGTGCAAACTTCAAAAAAATCAGTGCTAATGAACTTGCTGCCGAAAGAGACGCACAAAAAGCGACTGAATACGCGAAAAAAATTCGTAATAACCCGGTTATCCAGGATTCAACAAAACAATGGATTAATACAACGCCAATTATTGAAAAGCAGGTAAAGCAATCAGCGCCGCCCTGCCCGATTGTGATTAATACTCGTTCAGATATTGAGCTACGCCAGATCGCACAACGCATCACACAAACCTGTCATATCCCGGTACGAATCAGCGCCGATGTCTGGACCTATCTGAACGGTACAGGCACTGGCTCAACACAACAAATGACAGGCTCAATTCCAGCACCTGATGCAAATGGAATGGTTCCTCTGGCGTCAGTAGGCAGTCAGCCAGTAAAAGTCTCTTCTGGCGGTACATCACTCCCTGAACTGAATATCTCCGGGCTTCCTGCCCTACTGCAAACCGTATCTTCACGGCTGGGAATATCCTGGAAATACGATAAAGGTCGTATCACATTCTTCTATCTGGAAACGCGCTCATTCCCGATTACATATATGGACAGCAATGTGGCATACAACTCAAAAGTTGTGAGCGGCACAATGTCTTCCAGTGGCAGTACCGGCTCTACAAGTTCTGGCGGTATGACTGGCGACGCATCAAATACGCAAACTACAACCGTGGAAATGAAATCATCGCTGTACAACGACCTGAAAAGCGAAGTTTCCTCAATGCTGACACCAGGTACAGGGCGCATGTATCTGTCCACAGGTTCACTGACAGTAACAGATACCCCGGATGTACTGGACAGCGTTCAGGAGATTGTGAACAAGCGCAATAATGAAATGAGTCGTCAGGTTGTGCTGAACGTTGAAATCCTGAGTATCAAGAAATCAAGCCAGGAACAGGCGGGAATCGACTGGAACGCAGTATTTAATGATGGTCATCTTGGTCTGAGTCTTGGTGGCTCATTTGGTGATGCCGCCGAGAATGTTATTACCAGTGGTGTATCCATCGTGGACGGTAAGCTGGCTGGCTCAAAAGCATTTCTGAAAGCCCTGTCGTCACAAGGCAGCGTCAGTGTCGTAACGCAAAACTCCGCTGTGACTAAAAACCTGACGCCTGTCCCTATGCAAATTGCCAATCAGCAGGGCTTCATTGAAAGTGTCACAACCGATTCTACCGCCAATGTGGGATCATCCACGTCACTGAATGCGGCAACAATAACAACCGGATTCAATATGACTCTGCTTCCATACATTCAGCCGGATTCACAAAACCTGCAATTGCTGTTCTCAATGAGTCTGTCTGACAAACCTACTTTTGAGGTGTTCGAAAGTGGCGGCAGTAAAGCACAAACACCGAATGTGGATTTGAAAACAATTAATCAGACTATTGATCTGAAATCAGGCCAGACAGTCATTCTGAGTGGATTCCAGCAATCAAACCGGAAAACCAGTAAGCAAGGTGTAATAACCCCCTCCTTCTTTGGACTTGGAGGTGGCGTTAACAGCGAAGACGGCGACACGATTCTGGTCGTTTTGATTACACCAAATGTGCTTAATTCCGGCTCCAGTGCAGTAATAAAAAATGTGAACTAATTAACTGAAAACTCCCTGAAAAAACACAGGGAGTTTTTTTGGAGGTCACTTTGTCTGAGAATAATCAGAATAACCGGAATTTCACTTCGGTTATTAAAAACAAGCGTGCTTTTTTCTCCGGTCTGGACTGGAAAACGCTTCCTTCAGAAGAAAAGAATGCGCGTACATTCGCAAGAAAAAACGACGCTGAATATTTTCTCTCCTGTCAGTATCAGGATTCAGAAAATGAAACCAAAACGATGGTGGCATTTATCAGAAAAGAGGATCTTCCCACAGGGGCGTCCTCATTCTGGTCACTGGCACTGATGATAAAACCCCTCATCGAACCTGACGGATACGCTATCTGCGAACTCGGTGATCTTTATGGCTTTGTTTCCTGCGTCAATAACGTTCTCGTCAACGATGTTGTAGGTAACAAAAGTCAGATCATGAGTGCTCTGACAACATTTCTTGAGTTTAATGAAACACCAGAACCCGGCTGGAAACTATACCAGCCTGAATCATGGGATATCAGCCAGGCACTCCCCTCACTCACTCTGTCTGCGTTGATTGACGTAAAAAAACCGCCGAAAGAGGCGGCGTTTACTCGCGTATCCCGAAAACGTCAGTTCATGATTTATGGCGGAAGTGCCATTCTGGCCATACTGCTCTGGAACGGGATCACCATGTACCAGGAATACCGGGAAAAAGAAGCTGCGGCAGAAGCTGCACGTCTTCGTCTGGCAAAAGAAATGGCAGACAAACAGGCAATACAGATTGCCCCACCGTGGCAACATTTACCTGAAATAAAACCATTTATTGATAAATGCATTGATAAATGGGATGCACTGCCCTTATCAATCGCCGGATGGCGTTTTGACCTTGCTGAATGCAGCACATCCGGTAATGACGGGCTGTTACGCACATCATATAAGGAACTGAGCGGCGTTACGGTCGAGGACTTCAGCACACGGATACGAGAAATATTCCAGGGGACAACCACAGCAACTTTTGTATTGCCAGAAGGCAGCGCCGGGGGATTTTCTCTTCCTGTCAGTTTTGACGTTTCGCCTGATCCAATTACCCCGGACACATTGCCACAGGCAACAGATATTCAGGAACGCCTGACAACATTTGCACAAAAAATGAGGTTAAAACTCACCTGGCAGGAAATTGAAAACACAAAAACAGATGAAGAAGGCCGTCCAATAATTCTCCCGTGGAACGAGTATGAATTAATGATTCAGACCAGCACCCCGCCTTCAATACTTTTCGCTAACTTTCATGAACCTGCCGTTCGCTTCCAGTATGCAGGAATAAAACTGGAAGAAGGAAGACTGAATTATGAGATTAAAGGTGCATTCTATGTTAAAAATAATTAAACCAACGATTATTTCTGTCTGTTTTTTCAGTTCACTTGCTTACGCAACAGAATCTGAAAGCACACCAAAAGACGAAATAAAATATTCATCTCCGACCATTTTACAGGTAGAGCAGATTCAGGCTGAAACGGTAATTTACGAAGCAAAGCTGGCGCGTCAGAAGGCTGTCAGTGAATTGCGTAATCTTGATTTGAATGGTGTAGCGTCCGCAACGCCAGCAATAACGCCCTCTTCCGGGTATTCTTCTCTTGCAGATACCGATATACCAGCGCAACGTGTAGCCGCTAAATCACTTCGTGTTATTGAAATATTTGGTACACCACAACAAATGTCAGCACGAATTTCTCTCCTGGACGGGTCAGTAACTGATGTCAAGGTCGGGCAAAGTATTCCTGGTACTTCTTATAAGGTGGCATCAATCACTGGTAATGGCGTCTGGATTCAGAATGGTACAGAGAAACGCCAGCTTATTCTTTAATGCTATTGAAAGAGACGACACATAATGTTTTTTTCTGACGCAGACTATCCCGGAAAAGATATTTCTGATGTTGTATACGTCAGTATATCTGAAAAAGACGATAAACCTGTTCATGTTTATATCGCTGATAACAGTAAAGGACAGCGTGCTGTTCAGGCTTATATTGGCACTCTGAATGTTAAATATCCCGGAAAGGTAAATATAACCTGGACCACTCTTGATGTTATCGCATCCCGCTACCAGGACAGCGAAAGAAGGTCTGATTCAAACTCATCACAACACTTAAACAGCAACCAGGAAAAGGTTATTAGCTACCTGGCGAAAGCAAACAACCTGGGAAGTTCCGATTTGCACATCACACCTGGTCGGGACGGTTCCGAGTTCACTTATGTCGAAGCACGCGTGCATGGGGAACTGGAAATTCTGGATGTCATCCCGCGTAAAGAAGGGCTGGAATTGCTGGGTGCTGCCTATTCTGGAATGAGCGATGTTATCAAAGGTACGCAGTTTGACCCGGCAATACCGCAGGATGCACGTATCGCAGAGAATTTTCTGAAGCCTGTAAATCTTTTTGGGGCGCGCTATTCGCATTATCCGTGCGTGGGTGGTGTGTACGCGGTCTTCCGCCTGATTAAAGATGACAGCGAGGATATTCCCACTTTCGAAGAACTTGGCTACATGCCACAACAAATCCAGACAATCAGGCGAATGTTACAACGCCCGGAAGGAATTATCGTTTTATCCGGCCCTACAGGGTCCGGTAAGTCAACGACTCTGAGAACGGCTTCAGAAGCCTATCTGAGCACGTTTGGTTTCAACCATAACGATAATATGCGTCTCCCCCGAAAACGCCTTTTCACCATTGAATCACCGCCGGAGGGCCGCATTCCCGGCGCAATACAGACGGCAGTCAGGGATTCCGTCGATGGCTGGGTTGACGCGATTAAATCCGCTATGCGACTTGATCCAGACGCGATACTGAACGGCGAAATTCGTGATCACGCATCGGCATTAGCAGCAATCAAAGCCTCGATGACAGGCCACCTTCTGTTGACGACCTTACACGCCAACGATGCCCTGAATATTATTGAGCGCCTTGAAATGGAGAATATTCAGGCCAGGCTGATTGCAGATCCTCTTCTGTTTATCGGTCTGCTGAGTCAACGACTGGTACAAAAACTCTGTCCTTACTGTAAGCGCACTTATGCTGAAATGGCAGACAAACTGAGTACAGAAGAACGGAAACTCATTGAGGAAAACTGCCTGCCGGAACAGGTCCGGTTGCGCAATCTTGACGGTTGTGAGCACTGTTATAAAGGCGTAACGGGAAGGACGGTTATAGCAGAAGTCGTCTCACCCGACGCACGTTTTTTTCAATTGTATCGTCAGTCCGGGCGTCTGGAAGCAAAATCATACTGGCACTATGAACTTGGAGGAATTACCCGTAATCAGCACTTATTACACCTGATTAATCATGGCCTGGTAGATCCGCTGTCCGCACACTTCATATCCCCCATTGACGAAGATAAATACTCAATGCTCCCGGAGGGGACATGGCGATAAAAGATATATTTGAGAAACTCAATTCGATAGAAATTGATTTCTCTGGAATATCCCACTGGCTGGCAAAATACACATTCAGGTATTCCAGAATAAGTTTATATGAAGATTTATCTGGAATGTTAAATGATGGCATAAATGTAAAGCGTGCTCTTACACACCTGATTGATGTAGAAACAGACTACGGGAAGAAAACGGGGTCTTCTGCAACCTACTATATTTGTTGTGAGTGCCTTAATGCACTGAATAACACAGGGGCAATATCTTCAGCATTAAAAAAATATATAAAGGAGGATGAATATCAACTAATATCCAGCGGTGAAATTCGCGGCGACCTTGCGGGAGGGTTAGTTCAGGCCATAAAAATTGTCAGAAGTCGTTCTGAAATGACAATGACTCTTGTTATGTCGATGATTTATCCATCCGTACTGGTTTTTGGTTGTCTGGCAAACATGTATATGGTCCACGATACCATAACACCTGTTTTCCTTTCTCTCGCACCGAAAGAACGCTGGACAAGTTCTATGCGATTACTGACAGATACGTCTGGTTTCCTGATAGAAAACGGAACGTATATTCTCTGCTTCTGCATCGTACTGTTTTTCCTGATCAGATATTCGCTTGCGCGTTATACAGGACCGGGCCGTCAGTATCTTGATTACATTCCCCCCTGGTCACTTTATAAAACATTTAATGGTGTAAGTTTTCTCTTCAACATGGCCTCCATGTTAAGTATTGATATTCCCGTTGCAAAAGCACTGGAAAGGCTGGAGAAAAACAGCACTCAAAACAGATGGCTACTCGAACGAATAAAAGAAATCAGGAGATATGTTTTACTTGGACAGTCACTTGCAATGGCAATGAAAAGTTGCGGTTATGACTTCCCATCGAAATTATGCATTAACAAACTATTACTTCATTCTGAAAATGCTGACAATGCATTGATGATGTCTAACTATGCTGATAAATGGCTGGAGGAAGCAAAAGGAAAAGTCAAATCAACAGGAGTCTGGATAACTGTAGTATCCGCGTTAATTGTTTTCGCATTTATTGTAATGATGATTACTGCTCTCTACGATGTCAGTAACGTCCTGCAACACTAATCCCTAATATTTTTAACCTCTCAATAAATAAGGAATTATTTATTATGTCTTCTATTAATATTTTAAATATGCGTTCTGTTTTTTCTTCTCTTTCTGCACGCCGTAAAAAAGAACAGGACAAAGGGGCAACACTGATGGAAGTGTTATTGGTTGTTGGTGTTATTGTTGTACTTGCAGCAAGTGCATATAAACTCTATTCAATGGTGCAATCCAACATTCAATCATCCAATGAACAAAACAATGTCCTGACAGTGATTGCCAACATGAAATCACTGAAATTCCAGGGGCGTTATACTGACAGTAACTATATTAAGACTCTCTACGCGCAAGGATTACTGCCATCCGATATGATCGCAGATACAACTGGCGCAAGCGCGAAAAACCCGTGGGGCGGCTCCGTTACAATCACAACCTCTTCGGATAAATACTCCTTCAATGTTGTTGAGGCCAGCGTACCGAAGAAAAACTGCATGGCAATGGTAAACGCCCTGCGTTCTTCCAGCGCAATCTCCAAGATTAACAACACTTCCACATCAACTGTCGATGCGGCAACTGTTTGCTCATCTGACAGCAATACGCTGACCTTCAGCACTGATTCCTGATTTTTCATGTGCATCGGATAAGCGCCTTCGGGCGCTTATTTTTTCCATGTTTAAGGAGGAGTATTGTGCGTTCTGTTCTTTATATCCTGCTATCATGTATTTCATCATTAATCTTTTCATTGCAACCCGCATATTCAGCGACAACGACCCGATTTGATGCCTGCTTTGCACAAGCCGGGCAACGTTACCTGATTGACCCCCTGCTTCTGAAAAGCATTGCCACTGTAGAAAGTTCACTCATACCAGACCGAATAAATCACAACAAAGAAAAAGGAAAAATATTAAGCACCGATTACGGACTAATGCAAATTAATTCATCACACATCCCTAACCTGAAAAAACTTGGCGTAATAAAAGACAAATCAGAGCTTATTGATAACCCCTGTCTCAATATACAAATTGGCGCGTGGATTCTGGCAACACATTTTCAGAAATGTGGCATAAACTGGAGTTGTCTTGGCAGTTATAACGCTGGTTTTAAAGAAAGTAACGAACAGAAAAGAATCAAATACGCACGCTATGTCTACAATAAATACATGGTAAGGTAAGTTATGCTAAACAGCATATTTAATACGGCGATACTTTGCTGTGCAAATATCGTCTGTCAATGCTACGCCTACAATGAAGTTAAATCCCGTTTAAATAAACTTAATGTATCTTATAAAACCGGAACAGAGAAATATTACTGTCTGATACTGACAACGCTTGCCGTTCTGTATCTTTCATTAAATCAGCTATCACTGATTCAATCCATAATAGTGATTGTTTTCTATGCCTTCCTTACATTAATGGCCTGTATAGACCTTCTTTCATTTCTACTACCACGCCTTTATACCGTGACATTTATCTTCTCCGGCCTGTTATATCAGACATGGAATAACAATATATTGTCTGGTTTGTTTTGTGCAATGCTGATGTTCTTCATTATGCTGTTTGTAAGACTTTACTTTGCATATAAAAACGGAACGGAAAGTTTCGGCATGGGAGATGTGCTACTTATTGCAGGAACTGGCGTATGGTTTCCAACGCCTGAGATTGCCTGTTCAATTGTATTTATTGCCGTTATCGGCGGAATTATTTTCTTCACTCTTGGCGGATTAAACAAGCAAAAAAAATATATTCCATTTGGTCCGTTCCTTTGTGGCGGAATGTTTGTTTACTCACTCGTACCGGGAATATTATTCTGAGGATTAAGAGCAATGAAAAAGACAGATAAAGGTGTATCTCTCCTTGAGGTATTACTTGTCATCGGCATAATGGTGATGGTTATCCCTAAAGTTTATGAAAACATTGAAAACCATCTGAATAATGTTCGCTGGCAGAATGCAGCAGAACACGCAAATACCTATAACACCGCTGTTCGTAATTATGTTGCTGACAATGCATCAACACTACTTGCAGGCTCTTTACCCAAAACAATCACGCCAGCAACACTCATTCAGAAAGGCTATCTGAAATCTGGTTTTTCTGAATCCAATTTTGGACAAAGCTACATTACCGGTATTGCAAAGAACAGCAAAACATCCCGTCTGGAAGCCCTGACCTGTAGTAATGGCGGTCAGTCCCTGTCAGAAGCCGGAATGCGCTCGGTAGCAAGCATGATTGAAGGGCTTGGCGGCTACATCAACAGCAGCAAGCAGGCGATTGGCGCGGGTGGCGGCTGGTCTGACACGCCTTCAAATTACGGGCTGAACTGCGCGACCGGGCATATTGCAATGGCACTTGTTGGCGCTGATTTGCAGGAAAGCGACCGTTTGTATCGTTACTCCATAACTAATCGTCCCGACCTTAACAGGATGCATACGGCGATTGATATGAACAGCAACAATCTGAACAACGTCGGCACTTTAAACGGCAACGCCGCCGCGCTCTCCGGCGATATCAGCGCACGTAACGGTACGTTCTCTGGCGCAATTTCAGGAAATACAGCCACAACCAACGGTGATATCACTTCGAATAATGGCTGGCTGGTCACAAAAAACAGCAAAGGCTGGATGAACAGCACCTATGGTGGCGGCTGGTATATGTCCGATTCGTCCTGGTTGCGCAGCGTGAATAATAAAGGGATTTACACTGGTGGCCAGGTAAAAGGTGGAACTGTACGCGCTGATGGACGCCTCTATACAGGCGAGTATTTACAGCTTGAAAAAACAGCAACGGCTGGCGCTTCCTGCTCCCCTAACGGGCTTGTAGGCCGCGACAGTACAGGGGCGATACTTTCGTGCCAATCCGGTGTGTGGAGGGCATTAGGTGGAAAGCTCAAGGTTACTCAACTTTCCAGCACTGGTTACTTGGGGCAATTTGACTTTTGTGCCATTGCCAGAATGGGAAATGCTGAGGATTCCCATTACTGCCAGGTAGTCGAGAGTCCATCTGGTTCACGAAAATGGTACAAATACGAGCACAAGACAGGTTGTATTGCGTCCTGTGTAACTCTCAATTAAGTTTGGTATCCAAATACTGAAAATACCCCTGAGCCACAAGAGTAGTTTTGGGCCGGATAAGAGGTGATCTGATAAGTTGCGCCAGCAGGGACAGCAAAAGAGATGAATGCTGTCTTCCCATAAGATGGGTTGTTGCTCGCATTTGTGCTAATCAATGCCCCTGCAACGTATCCCTGCAATCTGGATGTGTTAGCGCAATCTCCCCCGGCGGAACCACCATTCCCTCCAGAGGCATAAACAAACAGCGTACCACTTCCTGTATTGCGACCAGTAAATGATCCTCTGTGTGAGCCAAGATTACTGTAACTACCGTTAGAGGAACCGGAAGTTCTCCACACACCGGATTGGCACTGGCCTCCGTGCCAATCCGGTACGTGGAAAAAAATTGGCGCAGGTGATAGCCAAATTGTTACCGCTTCAGCTACTGCGTGGCGTTGGCCTGGAGCAACGGCAACATGTCCATCTGGCAAGAAAGTCATTGGTGGAGGCGGTCAATGCAGATCAAATACCGGATTTATATGGCTCACGCGTTCCATGCCTTCAGGCAACAATGCATGGACTGCCAGTTGCGACACGACCGAAGATCAAAATGGTTCAATTACAGTTTACGCCATTTGCCAGTGACGATACTTATCACTGGCAAACCACGATGTAACTACATTTCCCCGACAGGTCAGTTCGGTGAGTACCGCCATAAAAGTTGTATTCGTCATAGAAGCCGCATTTCACAATTCGATTGGCATCATAGGTTGCAACTGACCCCGCAAAATAATTCGGCTTCCACCCGTGCGGATTTTCTGCATTACTGACACTCCAGGTACACTGGCTGGCAGAAAAACCAGATGGCAATGGGATCTGTTGTCCATTTGCTATTTTTCCTGTCAGAACAGTGCTACCTGATGCCCTTCTCCACGTACCGGATTGGCACTGGCCTCCGTGCCAATCCGGTATCTGGACAACGGCAAAAGTGAACTTCACTACCAGTACGTACAATATCGGGAAAAACACCCGAAATCTGAGCATTGGCGTACATGCGTACTGTTCGTGGACATACCTTAATGGTGCGCCTTTTGGTGGGTTTCAGCAGGTATACTCCGACCAAAACAAGGTTTGGTATGTGAATAATTATGCGTGGGGAAATTATGAGTCCGGCGGCACAATTACTGTTACATGCCTGAATCTTCCTGGTGCTGGGATTTAACCGAAGGGGCAACAATAAGCATCAACGTGTTCCTCATCAACGCCATCACCAATGCCATACATGCGTGTACCTGTCATGATAAATCCGGTCGGGCATTGAATGGGTTTGTAGTAGATAGATCCTCCACTTTTCCCGCCAATGAAGTGATTCATTGCTACAGATGATTGATACCACTTACAGGCGGAGTAGTTCACTTTATTGCCACCAGACCACCGACCGGATTGGCACGGTGATATTGCATTTCGAAGCAAGAATCTCTACCTTCCCCCCTTTTTTGTCTGGAGGGGATATGTTTCAGAAAATCAAAATTCGCAAAATGACAATCAGCCGGGCGCTGGACAAATACCTGAAGACAGTATCCATCCACAAAAAAGGCCATCTACAGGAGTTTTATCGCGTAAATGTGATTAAACGTCACCCTATTGCTGAACGCTATATGGATGACATTACCACTGTTGATATTGCCAATTATCGGGATCAACGGTTGGCGCAAATTAACCCACGAACGGGGCGTCAAATAACCGGAAACACCGTCCGTCTTGAACTTGCCCTGTTGTCATCATTATTCAATATCGCCCGTGTGGAATGGGGAACATGCCGCATGAATCCTGTCGAACTGGTCAGAAAACCCAAAATCAGTAGCGGGCGCGATCGTCGCCTGACTTCAGGAGAAGAACGCCGACTTTCGCGGTATTTCAAAGAAAAAAATCAGGCTCTTTACGTCATTTTTCATCTGGCGCTGGAAACAGCAATGCGACAAGGTGAAATCTTGTCATTGCGTTGGGAACACGTCGATCTGCAACATGGGGTAGCTCATCTTCCAACAACCAAAAACGGTGCTCCACGCGATGTTCCGCTATCCAGGAAAGCACGTAATTACCTGCAAATGCTGCCGACACAGCTTAACGGTAATATTTTTTCTTATACCTCTTCGGGATTCAAAAGTGCCTGGCGAACAGCACTTCAGGAACTGAAGATAGAAAACTTGCATTTTCATGACCTCCGTCATGAGGCTATCAGCCGATTTTTCGAACTTGGTACATTGAACGTCATTGAGGTTGCCGCTATTTCAGGCCATCGCTCCCTGAACATGTTGAAACGATACACACACCTTCGGGCTTATCAACTTGTCAGTAAACTCGATGCCCGACGCAAGCAAACCAGCAAAATCGCTCCCTATTTTGTTCCCTACCCGGCAACGGTCGAGAACAGAAACGGGCAAGTCGTTGTGACTCTGAGTGATTTCGACCTGGAAACAAGCGCAGCCACAAAAGAACAGGCCATATTTCATGCCAGCGTGTTGCTGCTACGAACACTGGCACAAGCCGCCCAGCGAGGAGAACGCGTCCCCACTCCTGGCGAACTTCCTACAAACATTGATGAACGGGTAATGATTTGTCCATTAACAAATTAGAGGATTCAATTATGCACAAACAAGAAATTAATAAACGTGGCAGAAAGCAAATAAAAATAATGTGCTATCCGTTACGCAAAAAAATTAGCGTTAGTTTATTAACAACATTTATTTTTCTGCTTACTGCTTTTCAGTCTGCAAATGCAAGTGGAATACCTTATACATTTAACCAGAAAATTCTTCAGGGGAAAGTTATTCGCGTTCTCGATGGCGACACCATAGAAATTAAAACACTACCCGCAAAAATTGTTGTGTATGAAGTTCCGATTCGAGTCCGATTGATAAACATCGATGCCCCTGAAAAGAAACAACCTTTTGGACGCTGGTCAACAAGTCAGCTTAAGACTCTGGTTGCAGGTAAACAGGTGACAGTCTCTTATTCACATAAAGACCGCTACGGACGCATTATCGGTCATGTGTTCACGACGAACGGCACGGATGCCAGCCGCTTTATGGTTCAGTCTGGCGCTGCATGGGTATATGAACGTTACAACGCGGATGAGTCATTACCGGCTCTGCAACGGGAAGCGCAGGAACAAAAACGCGGTTTGTGGGCCGATGCAAATCCGGTTCCACCGTGGGAGTGGCGATACAAACATAACTAACTGATAGAGGTTTTTATGGCTTTATCACCCAAAGAAAAGAAAGAGTTACAACAACGCTTCGAAAAGCAATTACTACCTGACCTTGATATGCCATTTGAACTAAATGGCGAAGTATATAAATTTAATTTTGATAAAAATGAGTCAGGTGACTATATCGATAGTTTTACACAAGCAGTATGGGGAGGTTATCAGGATGCCGAGGAATGGGAAAAATATGGTAAACATCAGGAGACAGAATTACCTGAATGCCCTGAACCAGTCGAGGGTTGGTGCGACTGTGATAAATGTAAGTCGATGATTTTTCATAAAGAGAAAAATATTTATGTTTGCCTCTCCTGCCATAAACAAACAGAGCCATTTCTTCCAATTGACTGGAACTCAAACGATTACGATTGGCTACCTTATGAAGATGAATACTAATGCTGAATACTTCAAAATCATAATGGGGGAAAGAAATGCATTCTTCTTTTGGTTTGCCATATCCTGCTGGTCACTGGTTTTATTCATGAGGTCAACAAATCAGAGCTTCTTTGAGTACGTCAAAGATAAAGGAAATTACTATGTATATACATATTGTTCCTAAACTTTATCATCTCATGGCTAATAAATGTAGCCTTAAATCTATTTCCATACCTGAGCTTGATTTTATAATTGATAGTAAATCATTGTCTGTAGGCAGACCGTGGCCTAATAAATGTTTATGGGTTGGAATGCGAAAAGGAAGGAAGTCAGTTAATGGCCTCGTTTTGCAAACAGATAAAAAATTAAGATGGTTTACTACTATATACACCTGGGATATTGAAGATATGGGGTTAATTTACCATCAAGTCAATACCTATATAGAAGATGATGATTTTGATATGGTTTCACAGGAAATTCTTTTAAATGGTTCTTTTGATAAGTGGAGTAACAGGGTTCATTCAGCTTATGAAAATAAGCCTCCAGCCAGAATCCAGCCCAAAATGGAGTCCTTATTAAATAAACCTGGTGAAAACAGTCATGATGTGTGGGAAGAGTTCGAATGGGGTGACTTCCTTCTGTCCAGAGAAGAAAGCCTTTTACTTCACACTATTCAGTCTGAACGATTGAGTACAGATTGCTCTTTATTCAAAAGACAACCGTCTATTGAAAGTGCATTAGTTATTTAAAGGATAATAAGATGAAACTTTTTATCGCAGAAAAACCCGCAGTAGCAAATGATATTGTTAAGGCGCTTGGGGGCAATTTTACCCGTCATGATGGCTGGTTTGAAAGTGATAATACTATTGTGACTAACTGTTTTGGTCATATTATCGAATCACAGCCCCCCGAAAACTATAATCCTGAATACAAAGAGTGGAAGATTGAAACACTCCCTTTGCGTCTTTATCCCGTAAAATACCAGCCTGTAGAAAGCGCCGAAAAACAGGTTAAAACGATTATTGAGCTTATCAGGCGTGCTGATGTGACCGAAATTATTCATGCTGGCGATCCAGATGACGAAGGACAGCTACTTGTCGATGAGGTCCTGGAATATGCAGGCAACACAAAACCCGTTAAGCGCGTTCTGATCAACGACAACACCCTTCCGGCAGTGAAAAAGGCACTGGCAAATCCCAAAAATAACCGTGACTTCAGAGGACTCTATCTCAAGGCTCTGGCGCGTTCTGTAGCCGACGCGATATACGGTTTATCCATGACGCGTGCTTACACAATCCCGGCAAAAACTAAAGGCTATAAAGGTGTTTTGTCTGTCGGACGGGTCCAGACACCCGTGCTTGGCCTGATTGTAAATCGCACCCGTGCCAATAAAAATCATAAATCCAGCTTCTACTACACCATGACCGGACATTTTCAACGCGGCGCTGATGTTATCAGGGCGAACTGGAAACCTGGTGAGTTCGCACCGCTGACAGACCGCAAATTGCTTGATAAAACCTGGGCGAATGGAACAGCAACATCACTTGCAGGAAAACCAGCCACAGTTGAAGCGGCAGCAACAGATGATAAAAAAACGGCTGCACCGTTGCCCTTTAACCTGGTACGACTTCAGCAGTACATGAACAAAAAATTCAAAATGACTGCTCAAAAAACGCTGGATATCACACAGCAGCTACGCGAAAAATACAAAGCAATTACTTACAACCGTTCAGATTGTTCATATCTTTCAGACGAACAATTCAGTGAAGCACCACAAATAATCGATGCCCTGAAGTCGGTGTTTGATCAGCCAATGGATATTGATACGACACGTAAAAGCAAGGCATTTAACAGCGCAAAAGTAACAGCGCATACAGCCATCATCCCAACCGTTAGCGTACCGGACGTAAACGCACTGAGCACCGACGAACGCAACGTTTACCTGGCAATTGCACAACACTATCTTGTCCAGTTCATGCCTGAAAAGGCATATCAGGAAGTATCCGTCGCCATTCAGTGTGGTGATGAGTCGTTTTATGCCCGTGCCAGGAAAACTACAGACAGCGGATTTGAAGCGTTTCTTGGTGTGGAAAATGCCGGGGACGATGAAGCAGAAGTCGAAAATGATGATTCCGCTTTTGATCTTCTCTGTAAAATTCGCACAGGAGAAACAGTGACGACAAAAGAAGTGGTTGTGAATGAGAAGAAAACAACGCCACCGCCATTATTCACCGAAGCCACTTTGCTTGCCGCGCTTGTTCGTGTCGCAGATTTTGTCACTGATCCAGTGATTAAAAAGTTACTGAAGGATAAAGATCGGGATAAAAAAGACGAACATGGCGGTATTGGTACGCCAGCTACGCGGGCTTCCATATTGGAAACACTGAAAAAACGGAACTATATCACCCTGGAAAAAGGAAAACTTATTCCGACAGATACCGGGTATGCGCTTATTGATGCTCTGCCGGATATAGCTGTTAATCCAGATATGACGGCATTATGGGCGGAAAAACAGACACTCATTGAAAACGGAAAAATGACCATCGAACAGTTCGTTGACGAACTGTACAATGATCTGATACCGATGATCAGTAATGCGAACAGTGCTGAAATAAAAGTTTCCCCCAGCGCGCCGTCTGGTCAGTCACAACGCCTGTCCTCTCCTTGTCCTTCCTGTGGTAAACAGATTGTTATCAGGCCAAAAAGCTATTCCTGTACAGGATGTGAATTTAAGATATGGAAAGATTTCTGCGGCAAATCATTAACCGATAAACAAATTGAAACGTTAATAACAAAAGGAGTTACAAGTGAATTGAAAGGTTTCATTAGTCAAAAAACAAACAAAGAATTTTCAGCAAAAGTAAAACTGGTTGACAAAGCAACCGGGAAACTGGGATTTGAGTTTACACAAAAAAGTAAGAAATAAATCCAGCAGTAGAAATCAAACATCGTTGTAGCTACTATAGGACAAGGATGTTCTTCAGGAATTGTACAATGAAAACAAAACAAGACTGGCTCTTTCAGTTAAGACGTTGCTCAACACTCGACACACTTGAAAAGATTATTGAAAAAAACCAAAACAGCCTCCCTCCTTCTGAGCTTGAGTCGTTTAATGCCGCCGCCGATCACAGGCTTGCAGAACTCACAATGAATAAACTCTACGATAAAATCCCCCCATCCGTCTGGAAATATGTATATTAGTTCTCATCTATTAATATTAGATTTTTGATCGACACAAACATCAGCAATCCCTATACACCTTTCATAGAATGAATTGAACCCTGTATATAGCCTGTCTGAAATGGATATCTGGCAGGCTATCTTAATAGTGTTATAGGTGATGTGAATGTTTTTCCACATGATCACTCTTTTTCTGTTCTTATCACTATTGATACTCCTGATAAGGATATTCTCCGCCAGACTAATAATTCCGGCTGTGGGCGTGTTTCTGCCAGTATCATCACTCTGGATGGGATTTCATATGCTCACACAAAATGAATCCTGTCTGGATAACATCGCCTGTGTTGCTCCCCCATTTGGTCAGTTCAGTACCCTTATAGGATGGTTTTTGATTGCGGAATCAATATTAACCGCATGTGCTGGCGTATATTTTCTCCGTAAAAATAAAAAACGCTGGTCACGTCATGATACAGTCATGTTTCTTTTTGCAAGTGGCCTGGCAATTTTCAGTACGTGGATGCTGGAACACCAATGGGTTTGAACTTCCCTTGACAGTTTTGTTGGTTCTTATACTTATAGACTGGATTAAATTATGAAAGAATACGAAAAAGCGGCTTTAATATATTCCTTAAAGGAAAGCAATACATTAGTTCTTCGGATTATACTAATCTCTATTTTATTTGTCGGGGTGATTTCATGCGCGATATACTTATATAACTTAGCGATCTCGTTGTTTGATTCAAACCCGACGTCTGTGCAATTCACCTTTTGCGGAGTAGGCTGTTTTATTGCTCTATTACTTCAATGGATATCTAATGTTGATGCAAATTACAGAGAAAGAATTGGGGATCAACCAAGTACAATAAAAAACATTGTACAATATTTATTTGCAGCCATTATTACCATTAGTTTCATTACAATGGCATTAACAGCCATATTAGTCTTAAAAGACTCGTCCAACATATGGCTCAACATTACTTTTATTGCATTATTACTGTCCATTTTTGTAGCTATTATTTCTGTTTGGGGTTGACTTTTTTTCTTAAAAAGCCCGAAAACCGGGCTTTTTTCTTAATTAATGCATGTCCTGTGAATTGTCACGCTGTTGCTGCAATTCCAGATGTTCTTCTCTGGCCTGGACAAATTGTTTTCCAAGAGCATCTTCTGCCATTTCACGAGTGAATCCGTGATTAAGCAAATCGGATTCGGCCTTCTCCCTTTCGAACTTCAGTCCTTCCCCTCTGAACTTGTCCTCAAAGCGATCAATTGCCTCAAGAATCTTGCCGTCTTCCGGCGTGCAATCCCGTCCCTGTGCTTTCTCAATTTCATGACGCTCCACGCGTTCAGCATTTTTCATTACAGCGTCAATCCCCTGAGAAATATGTTCAGACTCGACGCGATAAATGACAGTATCGCGCTTATTGAGATCATGTAGCTCGCATTCAACCCGGCCCCACTCAATAGCATCCTTGAGAGAGCTGAAATCTTTTATTTCAGCATTCAGGCCTTCATGTGTTGAGAAATAGACATAATCCTTCTGTTGTTCCAGTTTATTCACATTTTCAATAGCCCTTGTACTGAAATGGATACCTGTAATTACCGGAACACGAGCCGATGTTTGGTCCCCCGTTAAAACTTCAGAAGGTGTTTTTCCAGTGATCGCGGCAAATTGCTGCTCCGTAACATCCACTCTGGCAACTGCATCACCACGCTCTAAGCCATGCTTACCAGCGACCGCAAGGTGATAAAGACCACCTTCCCCCCGGGTAATTTCCGCCTCCACAACGATATCCCCATTGCAGGAACTGAACTGAGAACGGTCTTTAACCAGGAAGTTTTCAAGCCCGGAGATCATATGCTCGTTAGCTGAAATACTGGCGAGTATCTCTTCTGGTGATTCTCTGGACGAATCCCCCGCCTGTTCCATCACTGCCATATTAGCGTCATTAACAGCGTCCTTAATTCCTTTAAAGGCGATTTCTTCTCTTGTTACAGGTGTGATTAAGATATCATCCTGGTTAAGCCCGTGCTCCTGAAGCATCTTATTTTTATATTCAGATGCGTCGTGCAATGACTCAAAAGTCTTAATATCTTCACTAAACTCATCCTTCGAGAAAGAAACCGCATACACTGGAGTACGGTATTCTTCATATGAATTGGCAATTATTTCAAATGGCCTATCAAACGTTACTAATGCCCCCTCTGGATAAGAGGATAATTCATCGGTTGAGACAGTTTTAGACATAAGCACAACAGTATCAAAACCATCACCATTTAAATAATTGCTTTCATATTTTTCTATTGCAGAAGATTTGCTTTCCTCATAACACTGAATAGCCGCATCTTTAGAATGAAAGACGATACCTTCATTCAAATCATGGAAGCGACTAAAGTTTATACAATAAATTTCCTGTTTATTATGCACCTGCGCAGTAGCCTGATCGTGTTGAGTAGTAAGCTGCTCCTGAATCAGAGCCTGTGTTCTGTCAATACCTAACTCATTCACAATTTTGCAAAATTCTTTTGCGTCGTTTTCATTATCAAAACTGGCAACGTCAAAAATATCATCGCTGTCTCCAGGTACATGTCCCAGCACTTCCCAAATCTCATTTTCATCGCTATCCAGAGATTTCAAATAGCCAAATTCACCATTTGTGCCTTTACTAAGCATCTGTGAATCCAGGGTGTTTGCCCTGGTAATAACACCAGGATCATATGAAGATGTGGCCTGCTCTGCGACCTGTGCTTGCTCCGCGACCTGTGCTTGCTCCGCGACCTGTGCTTGCTCCGCGACCTGTGCTTGCTCGGTGGCCTGTGCTTGCTCGGTGGCCTGTGCTTGCTCTGTGGTCTGTGCCTGCTCTGTAGCCTGCGCCTGTTCGGTGGCCTGCGCCTGTTCGGTGGCCTGTTCCTTCAATGCATCTCCTTTCTCTATTCTGGATTCGGACTCCTGGCTATTTTCCTGTGTTTCCACCTGCTCAAACTTATTACCCTGAAGTTCTGCTTTTAATTCCAGCATCATCTGTTGATACTGCTCCGGGCGTAAAATAATCTTCATGTCCTGCTCTGCGGCAACTTCAGCGCACATTTTTTTGAAATCTTCAGAGCCGGTAAGTTTGAGTACACCACCAAACTTTTCCCTGGAATACTCAAGCATTATTCCGATCTCTTCTTTTGAGGGATTTTTACCCGCAACGACAAAGTTCCCTTTGTCGGTAAAGACAGGCTTTTCCGATTCCTGATCGCGATAAACAATCCTGGAATCCTGCTTATCCATCACAAGATCTTTTAGTTTGGTGTTAACCTTTTTCGCCTCTTCTAAGCGGCGCTGGGAATCCACCGCTTTCTGAAGCGAAAGTTCGGGTTCGTCAGCAGAAATGGCGTTGATTTCATCGAAGTTGAGATAGCTTTTGAGACGTTCAAGGGCTTTCATTTCATCTTTATCCTTATGCCAGTCAGCATGATATTGACGAATTATGTGTCGCCCCTCTGTGTCGAGTTCAGAAAGACGCTCAAGTGTGGTTAGTTTTTTGTAAACAATCACACCCACGGCAATATCACGCTGTTCACGTGGTATTAACTTCAACTCGCGTCTCATCTCTCGCAGATCATTATACAGCTTGCCACGCTCAAACCTGATAGTATTTCGTAATGTTTTTTCCGATAAATTCAGTGAGTTAAGACGCTCACGGGCTTCATGATGCGTAAGGCGTCTGTAGGTTGGATAGCGCGTATATGGCGTGTTTTCTAACTGCTGTGAATAAACTTCAAGCAGAAAGGATTTCGCATCTTTCCAGGCAAGATTAATATGCTTTGTCAGAAAATCAGATGCGTTCATATTACGATTCCCCACAGAAAACCGGGGGGAGCCGTCCTTTGCTGTTCTGATTTTATGCTGCGCTGGAATAATATTAAAACGCTCGGCGGCAGAAGACAGAAACCTGACAGGATCAATATTTCTGCGAATTTCTGCCATCGTTGTAATTTCGTTTTTCTCTGCCGCCTCATTCAGAGTCTGAAACATCGTTTCACACAAAAAAGAAGAGCGTTCAAGACTTTTTATTCCTGACTCTGTGAATTGTCTATCATAATCCCGTCGCACATCCTGACCAGGATGTTCTCTTTGCGGTAATTGCTCTGCCAGATCACGCTGCGAAATATCTGACAATACACTGACAGAGTCGGGTCTTGTGAATCCATTGATTCCGTAAACCATACCGCGTTGGGGCATACGTGACAATCCGACTGTTGCTTCAGATTGACGGATTCTGGCAAACTTTTTAGGACACGACTTGTAACCTCCCTCTCGTCCTGACGTTTGCTGAGAATTTCTTTCGTTAAGTTTTTCTCTTGAGTCATATTCTTTTATCCTCTCTTGCAGGAAATCAATTTGTTGTGAAGGGCTTAATGTCTTGTAAAGTTCCCTTGTTTTCTCCGCCTGGTTAAAAATATGCTTAATCTCTTGGCTTGTTTTATTTAACCAGGTATTAAGTCTCTTTTCTATCTCTTTGTGTGTTGGTTTCTCAAGTGTTAATGTCCTTGTCTCAATGTAATTCTGACGAAAAAGAGGACTTTTTAAGTTTGTGTATTTTTTATCTCCAGGCAATTTTACAGCCAGATACTCATTGGTTTTACCAGCATTTCTTATACGAAGTTCACCATACTCTGTAACAATATCTTTGAATACAGAGTAATTTTCAATTTTCTCGTTCTCTATACGCGAAAGCAACTCACCTTTCAATTCAGAGTGATGCTCTTTGTAAAGATCCCCCTTAACTCTACTTATAATTTTTCCGTAATCCGCATCTTTACGCGGATAGTCTTTAGGGCTATCAAGATTATATTTATTATTAATAAATTCCTGTATAGCATCAAGCTGTTCAATTGTATGCCCTTTGGTAACATCTCCCACTGGATTCAGGAACTTTTCAGTAATCAAATTTATTTTAGGAATTACAATATGAATATGTGGTTTTCTTTCAACAAGTTCACCAGTGCTATTATCCTGGATATGACGAATTTTAGGCAAATGAGCTTCCGCATAAAAAGAGTATTCATCAGGATGATAAGCATTCATCAATAATTTTTTATAATCATCAACAACAGCCTTTAACACTTCATTCGACACATGACTTTCATGAAAAGACAGAGTAATGTGCAAATAACGTTCCTGACTTTTGTTTTCAATAGAATCAATAATCTTATCTGTAGTCTGTAAATCACCATCAAGAACGACACGATGATCAAGTTCATCACGCGTGTACTGGCGTTCTGCTTTGCGACCATTTATCAGATAATCAACGACACCATCATTACCACCACCGTATCTGACAATCATTTAGCTATCTCCTGAAGGCGATCACGAATACCGATTAGTCCATTTAAAACCTTTTTATAAAGCGATTCTGATATAATACCTTTTAAATGATCTGAATTTAATCGGTGCGCTATTTGATTTATGTTGTTTCCTGCCCAACTCAACTGAGAAAGACAACGTTTGTATTCTGGTATGTTACGTTTATCAGATGCATATGTGTTTATTTTACCAATAGTAAGCAGCCTGAAAAATTCAGACTTACTAATATTAAGCTCTTTTATAGCCCTATCGAACGGAGCATATTCTTCTTCGGTAAGTCTGAATGTTACATGAACGTTTTTGTTGGTTTTTTTCTTCATATGTCCTCAAGGTTCGTAGAACCGCATAAGAACGGCTGCATCGTTCGGGGTTTCAAAGGGGCGTCCCCCTTTGGCACACGATTGTAACATGACCGGAACGGTCTTGTGTACAATCGGTATCGTGCCTGTGTTTGAGAAAATTATTTGATTCCATAGCATTCACACATCAAATGCACACCATAAACATAGCTAATGCATAGCAAAAACACACCATAAAAACCAATAACATAGCACATACATAGCAAACACATAGCATATACATAGCAAAAATTGCTTGACGTTCATGATAGAATTGCTCATCATGATTTCACTGTCCTGGAGACTGACAAATGAACAATGGAGAAAATAAACTACTTGGTTCGCTCTTAGCTCAGAAGGTCAAGCGAAGTAAAACTGGAAGAATAAGAGAGCGTTTTGCTGAAATAGAAGAAGCGCAGCAACAAGGCATAAGAAACATTGATATTGTTAATGCTCTTAATGATGAAGGTTTTGATCTAACGTTAAAGACGTTTGAAAACATATTGCATCGCATACGAAAAGAAAGGGCCGAGAAAAAAGATGTTTCTCATCTTCTTTCAAATAAAGAGAAAACGTATCAAAAAGCAATAACCATTGAGGACAAAAATAGAAAAACGAAGCAAGATAATGATATACTTAATGCATATTTGCCAGTTTGCTTCAACAATGCAAAGATAGCTCAACAAGCTATAGATAACAATGTATCTATAGAAACAATAAAATCTTGGAATTGTGCTAACTTTGTACAAGTTAGCAATACTCTTGGAAATTATATACGAAATAAAAGGTAAGAAAAATGTACTTAAAACTAGCAATTGTAAATAATAGCGGAAACGTAGGGAAATCGACCATTGGTCAAACTTTATTGAAACCTCGTCTGGAAGGGTCAGAAATTATAAAAGTAGAAACATTAAACACTGATGGTACAAATGACGAGAAATTAGCAGCAAAGGAGTTTGACGAAATTATCAAACGTATTGATGATAGTGAATGCACCATCATTGACGTAGGCTCATCAAATATTGAGCAATTCCTTGTGCAGATGAATGAATATCAGGGAAGTCATGACCTTATTGATTATTTCATCGTTCCTGTTGTGCGAGAAGCAAAACAACAAATAGACTCAATTCAAACCATTACAACACTAATGGCTATGGGTGTTGAACAGGATCGTTTTAAAGTAATTTTCAATCTTGCTGAAAAGGACACCCCTATTAACAAACAATATTCAGTTTTCTTAGCTGACGACGTATGTAAAGAAATTGTAGGTGAAAATCCTGTTGTTGTTTACCATAACAACATTTTCAATATTTTAAATAAAAGCGGCCTACAGTATGATGATGTCTATAATGACAATCGTGATTTTCGTTCATTAATTCGTTCAGCGTCTTCAAAGGAAGAGCGGCAAGATTTGTCAAATTTAAGAGCAGTAAAAATGTTGATGAATGGATTCAACAGCGATCTTGATGTTGCCTTTAAAAACCTCAATCTCGTCTGATACAATATGGCCGGGATGTACCCGGTCATAAAATTGGAGAAAAACAATGTCTCGTAGTATCTCTGAAGAGTTTAAAGATCAAAAAATAAACGATCTTCTTGAAGATTATATTGCTTTAGAAAAACAGATCGAAAAAACAGCAAACTTAATTATCAACGCTATAGACGAGACACCTGCTCGTCTGGATGCCGTTCTGTCAGACAAAGTAAATAAAATAATACAAAGCAGCATTGACATTAATAAAGATATTAATATTGCAAAAAGCGATATAAGACAAATATCTAATGAGTGTCAGAGCGAGATAACCAAACAAGCAATAAATACTTTTTCTGGAATCAAACAAAATTTTGACCAAATTGCTTCCGACCATAAAAAACAACTAGAGATACTAACTAAATCAGCAAAACCATTCAGTATCAAAACAGCCATTGCAATTTGTGCCCTGTGCACATTATGCCTGTCTGCGGCATTTTCTGGCGCAACCTGGTATGTTGCACAACATGAAAAAGAGGCAAGTCTGCGCTTCTATGCAAGAGCCTTTCTTGATATGAAAAAAATAACTGAAGAGAGCATGAGAAAATTACCAAAATCAGACCAGCAAAATATAAAACTCAAACTAGACGAAATTGATTCAAGAAAACCATAAATATGAAAAGGAGTCCCTAATGACCACTTTTACCGACGAGGACAAAGAACTAATTAAAGAAATCAGAGAGCGAATTGGCAGCCTGGACGTGCGAGACAATATTGAGCGTCGGGCTTATGAAATTACTCTGGCATCGCTGGAAGCAGATCCAGTTATGTTCTGTATATCAGGACAAAATGTAGATTCAGAAGAACATGTATCAACCAGCAAAGCGGTTGTTGATGCCTGGGTTGAAGAATGGAATCAGGTTGACGGAAGTCCTGGCGAACCACTGTACAAAACTATGCCACTCTACTATCACGCTGCCTTGCCAGCGCCGGTAGTGCCTGAAGGACTGGTTAAAGCGGTGCGTTTTTATGAGCAGGTAAAAAATGAGAATCCGGCAGTCGAAACCGGAGCATGGAAAGACGCTGTTGACTGGGTGCTCAAAGAGGCTTGCCATGCTGTAAACATTGGTATCAAGGGAGGGGGATATGGCAACCAACAACCGTAAAGCAAAGATTCTGTTAGTTCGCAGAAACGATCCAGGCGTATGGCAGTGGGTGAGACTCAGCAACCGACGAATGGGGTTGATGAAATATTACGGGATGATGGATTGCGGTTTTTGCAAAAAGCCCAGCGCGGCGCAAAACCGCTGGAAAAACCACTTTCGCATTAAAGGAGAGTGATATGGCAACCAACAATCGTAAAGCCAAGATGCTTATTTCCCGTGTATACAGCCGTTGCTATCCCAGCCAGTGGTTGAGAGTTAGCAATCGCCGTATGGTGTTGTACTTATATTCTGGAATTGCCAGAGATGGAATCAAAGATAAGCCCAGCGCGGCGCAAAACCGCTGGAAAAACCACTTGCGTACTAAAGGAGAGTGATATGGCAACTTTAACAAAAAAAGAACGGGCATGGTTGAATGAATTACAGGACGTTCTTGATCGCTGCCCATCACCGAAAAAAATTGGTTTTTACACCATTGGCGATAAAAACATTTACCTGTATGACCTACGCCGCATGGATGAAATCATGGAGGCTCTTGATAATCGTTCTTCGGTGGATTGGTGTGTTGCTGTCCATGATATGAATGCCGGATTTGATGAAAAGATTTTGTTCCCCTCATCAGTTGAAAGCACAGCAGGATAAGGACTAACACATGACAACGTTCACCGACAAAGAACTGATTAAAGAAATCAAAGAGCGTATAGGCAGCCTGGACGTCCGAGACAATATTGAGCGTCGGGCTTATGAAATCGCACTGGCATCGCTGGAAGCAGAAGCGCCAAATTTGCCTGGTGGTTTCACAATTGAAGAAGCAAAAGAATTACACGAAAATCTGGTAAAAAGTCACGTAAGCAAGGCTTTAAGTGGCGAAAAAATGAAAAAAGAAAATCGTGATGCCAATTTGCGCTGGATTCATGGCGTAATAGTTCAGGCTGCGTGGTTTGTGAAAGCATCACTAGGGCAGAACGCATAGTGCGTACCTGCTTTTCTCCTGGCAACGGTGGATCTTCCGCTTCCTCGTCGCTCGCTCGCTATGCTCGGTCGCTGGACTGCGGCGAGCGGTTAGCTATCAAAAAAAATCCCCGCACAACGCGGGGATAGTTTTATTTATATGCAAGTTCATGACGTGCCGCCTGAGCCAGAAAATGGCTACGATCTTTGTATACGCCACCACTTTCTCTCACATATCCATCAATACGACGAATCAATACATCAGGCAATGAAATATTAATACGTTGTTGTTTGCCCTCAATTTCTGACAAATCAACATCAATTACAAACCAGCTATCACAGTGGTTATAATTTGGGTTGGCGGAATAAGTCAAACACCCTTCATCATGAATATCATCAACAGAATGAGCACCGCTTATTACCATCTCTTCCACGATTGCCAATATCGCTTCACGCGCCATTGCGGGTATTTCTGCCTGAGAATCAGCAGCAGAAACACATCCAAAATCAAAGCAATCAAAAACCGGAACAGTGATACCGTATGCTGTATGATCATCTTTCGGTGTTTCGACACCAACAGAAAAGAACATGGCTACCTCCAAAGTCGGCGGGGATTAAATCCCCGCCATTTTTTTGATCGATCTGACAGTACCTAGCGGCAAGTCCTTTTTAGGATGAGGAACAGGAAAAGTTTTTCCTGTTATTGGCGACCACCATATCTGGTGACTGCTTGCCTTATGCCGTTTCAACTCGCAACCAGCAGCTATCAGTTCTTTCAACAGGTCAGCAGATTTCATATGTCCTCCCTAACCTGAAAACAATTATACACACGCATACACACAAAAGCAAATTATTTCATTCGCATGACTTCTGAACCACACTGTAAAGACAGATAGATCTTTACAGTGTAAATCATTTATCCGGTTTTATCGCTGTGCATGTGATAGATAGAAAATTCATATAGTATTTTACTATATGATAACTGATTGACACTTTTAACTGCTCATCCCATCATTTACATCGTAAAGACAAATACAGCTTTACAATGTAAAGCTGCATGATTAAACACTCCGTGTCCCAAATAAGGAAAGAAAATGGCTCAACCAACCCCAGAAAAGATACTGGCAATCATAGATGATCATGATCGCGCACAAAAAAAACAACGCAACAAAAACGTCTTCATTTATTTATGTCTCTGCTTGGCAATTATTGCAACGTTTCGTCTTGATGGTGTAGCCGTCCTTACAATGCTTTTGGGCGTGTCCGCAATCGCATGTTTTCTACATTATGTAGAATCAGGGAAAGGCCAGATTCTTAGTAGTGACCGCATATTATCCATACTCGATAAAACCAAAGATCACCCCACAATTCGACGTAAAGTTGTTAATCGCTTGCTCTCTGGTTCAAAACTCACGGGTAAAGATGAAGAGTACATATTCAGTGAACTGAAAAAGGCTGAACAAAGCAACGAACGTGAAAAGAGATTGCAAGCAATTAAAGAGTACACATCGTAATACAATGTAAAGCATCACTTGTAAATACAACACACTACATCGTAATACCAGAAAACACCAACGCCTGCGAGCAACAAAAAGGGGCGATTAAGCCCCTGCGCGATGATTAATGACTTCTTTTTCCAGTGCCTAGCTCTGGATCAAGCCTGACGTTAAACACACCTTTAAAGGGCGTGTCAGGCTCCTTTCCGTCCTCCACACAGGACTGTAAATACAAATCAACCGATATTTTAAATTCCCGTTCCAGGTCAGCTAATATTTCTGCCTCAAAAGTCACCAGATCACGAATAAATGCCAGCTTTCCATGCAGGAAATTATTTTCAAAATCTGGCTCAACCGTACCTAAATATCCTTTATATTTAAAATGTTTCATAAAACCCCAGCCTCTTTCAAGAAAAGTTATCAGATAGAAGGGTGAAAGAAAATACCAGGGAGCAGCGAGGCCACATACCCCTAAGCGCAGCGCAACCGCCGGAAAACGCACCACACTGTAAAGACAATAAAATCTTTACATCGTAAAGCCAAATATGTAATACAACGCGCAACACAATAAGAAAGGGAGAGCATGACACTCTCCCCATATATGACTCAAACTAAAGCATTATCCCGGTTATGCGCCCACCAAATGATTTCGCTAATAATCCATGCTTCTATCGCGGGTGTTTTTACAGGTTCCCCATTTACAATGCGGTTTGCAAGCTCTATCATTTCACATACTGACATTTGAGAATCTCCAAAGATGCATCTGTCATTTGGTAACAGGCTGCCCCACAGCCTGTTACCAACCCCAAATTAGTATTTGCTGATTACTTTACCCTCCTTAATCATTTTTATTAGTTCCTGTTCAGAATATTCTTTTCCGTGTTCCAATGTGGAATATATATCGCCAATAGTCCATACCCCACACTTTTTAATTTCTGCATTTAGCCAGGATTCATGCAGAATAAACAACGGTTCGCAATCATTTCCTTTTTCATAAACATAAATAGATTCGGTATCATTTCCAGAATCAGAAGTACCAACGACTTTTTCTATATCGAAATGTTTTTTTAGAAAAGTTGTGAAATGCATTTTCATGCTCCTGCCGCTGAGCGGCTTTGGTGGTTGGGGACCATCCCCTCCCGATGTGTTTATAATAGGTCAGAACTGACCTATTATCAAGTATTTTCCCCTCCATTCTTCAAAAAAAACACCATCAAATACATATAGTTACATTCATATAATGCCCGACAGGGCATGGAAGGGGCGAAAGAAAATACCAGGGAGCAGCGGGGCCACATCGCCCCGAAGCGCGGCGCAGCCGCTGACGAACATACCAGGATGCACAGGGCCATCCCTTCGCCCTGCAAAGCCAGGACACACCAACAGCCTATGATCATGCTGATTTGCGCCGCAGAATGCCGCAGTTAGCGCGAGCGCCAGCGAGTTTACGCCGTCCTGGTGCATTGCAGCAGGGCGGGGCGCTGTACTGCGCGTGTGAGCGTCAGCGAGCTACGGGCGCAATTGCTCATTGTTCAATGCAACTGGGGCTATTAAGTCCAGCCATAAATTCAGTTATGGTTTTTGTAGCTTATTCCGTGATTTCGTCATACGTTAATTCTATTTTCATCTTAATATTCCTTAATTACTTCCAGAATCAGAATTCTTTTTATTCCTTTTACAAAGTACATAATCAGGGTGTTCTCCAGCTAAAAGCAGAAGAAATTTAAACTCTACTGGTGTAAGTGCTGTACCGCTTGAAGTTCCGACAGGTTCTTCTTTGCGACGCCAGGTACGCGGACTCATGCTAAATATTTCGGCACATTCTTTCTGTGTCAGGCCAATTTTTTGCCGCAGACGCTTAATGTTTTCTGGTGTGTTTTCAGTTAGCATTTTTTTCCTCGCTCATTTCCTGAATCATCATAGAAACAATTTCTTTATCATTCTCTCTTAATCCGTCGCTGGCAAAGTCGATAGTGTCGAATGCCTCCTCATGAAAAACAAGATCAGCAACAGTTTTCACCGTTGCTTTCGTTTTTCCTAAAGTCGCAGACTTAGAAAAAGTTTTTACTCGCTTCACCAGATGAAACGTATCACCTTCTTTATTCAGATAATATTGTCTGTCACCTTTTCTTATCTTCATATTGAGATATTCTCCCCTTTTAACAGTAAAGGGGCATATAGCCCCTTTCTTTTAACTTTTTCCGGTAATCAAATCGACATCTTCCTGATAAAGCTCCCCAAGAGCCGGAACAACGCCCTTTTTATAATCACGGATATTATGGCAGTCTGTAAAAATGACGACATAAGCCTCGCCTGTTTTTTCATGTTTAAGGCAAATGGTGCAAAGCGTCACGCGCACAACAGAAAACACATGACCAGTTGTAGAGACGATAACAGGAAAAGTAGATTGTTTCATATTTAATCTCCTGCCGCTGAGCGGCTTTGGCGATTGGGGACCATCCCCTCTCAATGCATTAATAATAGGTCATAAATGACCTATTATCAAGTATTTTCTAAACGAGCTTTATTGAAAAATCATTTTCAATAAATTCATCTAACATCTTTAATATACCAGCTTTATTTACGAAATCATCCTCCATAATTTCGATACTTGCTGATATTTCACATGTAAACTGAATGCTCCTGTCAAATCCCGCAATCCCAGCTAATGCAGACAGCATATGATAATTATCAATATTTATATTACCAATAAGAACTTTCATTTATCCTCCTGATATGGGGGGAATCCCCCCATATTAAAAATTACAATCTGGTTGCAAGTCCGGTTTGTTCATTAAATAAACATTCAAGCTGATCACAATAAATATTATCAAATTTTGATATTTCTTTTACTGTAGCTCCACGGACACGGGAAAATGTCACCAGGTATGTATCAGAGAAGGTTAATTTGATTTTAACCAAATTAATTCCCTTCATTGCAAAATTTGAAGGCAAACGAAAGCAAAGACCACACTCACCATTTTCATCAAAACAGGCAAAGTTCTTTGCGCCTGTCATAGCAATAAAGCGGTTTCCACCAAGCTGATTAAGAATTTCAGTAGCAACAAATTTGGCGTGGTTTTCCATTTTTAAGCTCCTGCCGCTGAGCGGCTTTGGTGATTGGGGACCATCCCCTCTCGATGTGTTTATAATAGGTCAGAACTGACCTATTATCAAGTATTTTTTCCTCCTTTCTTTAAAATAAATATCGTTAAATACAAATATTTACATTCATGCAATGCCCGGCAGGGCATAGAAGGGGCGAAAGAAAATACCTGAGAGCAGCGGGGCCACATCGCCCCGAAGCGCGGCGCAGCCGCTGACGAACATACCAGGATGCACAGGGCCATCCCTTCGCCCTGCAAAGCCAGGACACACCAACAGCCTATGATCATGCTGATTTGCGCCGCAGAATGCCGCAGTTAGCGCGAGCGCCAGCGAGTTTACGCCGTCCTGGTGCATTGCAGCAGGGCGGGGCGCTGTACTGCGCGTGTGAGCGTCAGCGAGCTACGGGCGCAA
>OBZR01000118.1_pt1 | contig 56797 bp, 33 predicted proteins | sample 1495541 | NCBI WGS metagenome assembly OBZR01 (sample SAMEA2580240, study PRJEB22360) | human gut metagenome | biome: human gut; feature: human-associated habitat; material: faeces | place: Denmark | collected 2008/2010 | reverse complement strand
AAATTAAAGAAATGGATATAAACCCGCTCCTGGCCACTGAGAAGGCGGTTATAGCAGTAGATGCGCGCATCCGAATAGAAAAATAGGACTATTCTTTCATTCATTGAGACATATTTTCTATCTTTAGGCAGTAATTTTGCCTACATTTGATAACTCAAAACAAAAAGGTAGAAAATACGTATAGTATGAAGAAAGCTTTAGTACTCCTGGTAAGTTTTATATGCTATCAAATCGTCTGTCATGCACAAGTGATGGATGAGCATTATTATTTCAAAAACCTAAGTGTACAGAATGGATTATCCCAAAATACAGTAAACGCTATTTTGCAGGATAAACAGGGCTTTATGTGGTTTGGAACAAAGGACGGACTGAACCGGTATGATGGTTTGTCATTTCGTCAGTTCAAGCACGACGGTCGCAGTCAGAGAAGCATTGGCAATAATTTCATAACAGCGCTTTATGAGGATGCGGAAGGAAACATTTGGGTAGGTACGGATGTGGGACTCTATATCTATTATCCGGAGAATGACTCGTTCCGGCATTTTGAAGAACTGAGTGCGGAAGAAACCAAGATAGAACACACTGTGACAGCGATTGTGGGAGATGACCAGGGATGCGTCTGGATTGCGGTAGAGTCTCAGGGACTCTTTTGTTATGATTTGGAGAAAGAGAAACTTCAGAATTTTACCTTGAAAAACTTTCCTTTCATTTCCACTAATGTCCAGTCTTTTGTCTTTGATAACAGCGGAACTCTCTGGATAGGCTGCTATGGTGACGGACTCTTTTATTCAAAAGACCGTCTGAAAACACTTCAACCCTACATCTCTCCCGTCGACAATAAGGAAACTTTCGAGAACGATGTCGTAACTACTCTTGTAAAAGGTGCCTATAATTGTCTGTATATCGGCTCTTTGAGAGGTGGGGCAAAGGAGTTGAACCTAACTTCCAACAAATTACATGATTTGCTTTCCGTTGATGAAAATGAAGAACCGGTTCTTTGTCGTAACTTGCTGGTTGCTTCTGATAATGAATTATGGATAGGGGCGGAATCCGGAATTTATATTTATAACCTTCGAATGGGCAAATATGTCCATTTGCGCAGTTCAATCAATGATCCATATTCTCTCTCTGACAATGCGGTCTATTCACTATGTAAGGATCGTGAAGGAGGCATATGGATTGGTTCTTATTTCGGGGGAGTGAACTACTATCCCCGTTTCTATACTTACTTTGAAAAGTATTATCCGAAAGGGACAGATAATGGTTTGCATGGAAAAAGAGTACGTGAGTTCTGTCAGGACAATCAGGGGATCTTGTGGATCGGTACGGAAGATGGAGGATTGAACCGCTTTGATCCGAAAACAAAAACCTTCTCTTTCTTTACTCCAAGTAATGCGTTCACTAATGTTCATGGATTATGTCTGATTGGCGATCATCTTTGGGTAGGAACTTTTGCGAAAGGAGTGAAAGTTATTGATACACGTACGGGAGCGATTGTGAAAACATATCAGAAAACCGATTCGCCACGTTCATTGATAGATAATAGCGTTTTTTCTATTTGTCAGACAACAACGGGAGATATTTATTTGGGTACTTTGTTTGGTTTGCTGCGCTATAATAAGCAGACCGATGATTTTGACCGGATACCGGAACTGAACGGTAAGTTTGTATATGATATCAAAGAAGATTCCGGCAGTAATCTATGGCTGGCGACCTATGCTAATGGGGCCTATTGCTATAATGTCAATGAAAAGAAATGGACCAATTACTTGCACGATGAAAACAACCCTAGAAGTCTGCCGTATGATAAGGTATTGAGCATTTTCGAAGATTCTCACCGACAAATCTGGTTAACTACACAAGGTGGAGGTTTCTGCAAGTTTCATCCCGAAACAGAAACTTTTACTAGCTATGATTCCCGTAACGGATTGCCGAATGATGTTGTTTATCAGATTGTGGAAGATAAAGAAGGCCTTATGTGGCTGACAACCAATAATGGTCTGGTGTCTTTTCAGCCTGCCACGGGAGCGATGAAAGTATATACTACCGCCAACGGTCTGTTGGGCGAGCAGTTTAACTATCGTTCCAGCTTTGAGACGGAAGATGGAACGATTTATCTGGGCAGTATTGATGGCTTTGTCGCTTTTAATCCGAAAAACTTCTCTGAAAATAAGTCTCTTCCATCCATTGTGATTACGGACTTTTTGTTGTTCGGAAAAGAAGTATATCCTGGTGATCCTTCGTCTCCGCTGAAGAAAAGTATTAATTTCTTGGATGAGCTGGTTCTTCAGCCTGATCAGAATTCTTTTTCATTTCGTGTCGCTGCTTTGGATTTCCAGGCTCCGCGAATGAATCAGATCATGTATAAGTTGGATGGCTTTGATGATGAATGGCTGCCCGTTGGAGAGAGTCCTGTGGTATCCTATTCCAACTTGTGGTATGGCAATTATACCTTCCGTGTGAAAGCTTCTAACAGTGACGGAGTATGGAACGAAAATGAAGTATCTTTGATCGTTCGTATACTTCCTCCTTTTTATCTTACTATCTGGGCTTATTGCGTATATGTTTTGCTGATCATAGGCTGCTCCCTGTATGCTGTGTGGTATTTCAAGCAGCGAAGTAACTATAAGCATCGCAGGCAGATGGAGAAGTTCGAGCAGGAAAAGGAACGCGAGATCTATCATGCAAAGATCGACTTCTTTACGAATGTAGCTCACGAGATACGTACTCCGCTGACTTTGATTAAAGGTCCACTAGAGAATATTATTCTTAAGAAAAAGGTTGATGCGGAGACGCGTGAGGATCTGAATATTATGAAGCAGAATACGGAACGTTTGCTGAATCTGACGAACCAATTACTAGACTTCCGCAAGACGGAAAGTCAGGGATTCCGTTTGAACTTTGCTAAATGCAACATCACGGAGGTGCTGAAAGAAACCCACCTGCGGTTTACTTCTCTTGCCAAACAGAAAGGACTGGAATTTACCCTGCAACTGCCCGAGACGGATTTTTATGCTCATGTCAATCAAGAGGCATTCACCAAGATTATCAGTAACTTGCTGAACAATGCCGTGAAATATTCGGAACATTATATACACGTATCTCTGGAGGTGACCGAGGGGGATGAAAGCAATGTATTCCGTATCCGTACAGTGAATGACGGAGTGATTATCCCTCGTGAGATGAGGGAAGAAATATTCCAGCCTTTTGTCCGTTTCAACGAGAGAGAAGACGGAAAAGTGACCACCGGAACGGGTATCGGACTGGCTCTTTCACGCTCATTGGCCGAACTGCATCAAGGAACGCTGGCTATGGGGGAAGAAGAAAATAGTAATACCTTCTGCCTGACATTGCCTATCGTTCAGGATATGACAATTACTTTGACTCCGGAAACAAAAGCGGAACCGGAACCTGTAAGTGAGGTTCCGGTGGAAGTGGAACAAGGAGAAAAAAAAGACAATCGCCCTACAGTACTGGTAGTGGAGGATAATCCGGATATGCGAGCCTTTGTTGTCCGCCAGTTGTCGAAAGAATATGCCGTACTGTCGGCAGTCAATGGGGCGGAAGCCTTGAAAATGCTGGATGGCAATTATGTGAATTTGGTAGTGAGTGATGTAGTCATGCCTGTGATGGATGGCTTTGAACTCTGTAAGACGATTAAATCGGACTTGAATTATAGTCATATCCCTGTTATTCTGCTGACTGCGAAAACGAACATCCAGTCTAAGATAGAAGGCATGGAGCTGGGCGCAGATGCCTATATCGAGAAGCCTTTCTCTGTCGAATACTTACAAGCTTGTGCCTCTAACCTCATTCAGAACAGAGAAAAACTACGCCGGACTTTTGCACAGTCACCCTTTGTGGCAGCCAACACCATGGCATTGACCAAGGCCGACGAAGACTTTATCAAGAGACTGAATGAAGTAATTTGGGCTAATCTTAATAATCCGGAGTTCAGCATGGATGATATAGCGGACAGTCTGAATATGAGTCGTTCTAACTTCTATCGTAAGATAAAGGGAGTACTGGATTTGAGCCCGAATGAGTATCTTCGTTTGGAACGCTTGAAAAAGGCTGCCCAGTTGCTGAAAGAAGGAGAAGGGCGAGTAACTGAAATCTGCTATATGGTAGGATTCAACTCTCCGTCCTATTTTGCCAAATGTTTTCAGAAGCAGTTTGGAGTGTTGCCGAAGGACTTTGTGGATTGAATAATCAGTTAGCCTTGATACGGAAACTGAAATAAAATACGAGAATTTAATAAATTAAATAATGAAAGATACACCTATTAGTAGACGAGATTTTCTGAAAAATATGGGAATAGCCGGGGCTGGAGCATTTCTTGCAGCGAGTCCCTGGCTTTCTGCATTTTCGGAGGTGACGAACACGTCTAGTGAAAAATGCCGTCTGGCAATTATCGGTCCCGGTTCGAGAGGACGATTTTTAATGAGTTTCCTTGTGAAAAATCCGAAGGTGGATATTGTAGCGTTGTGCGATATTTATCAGCCTTCGATTGATGAGGCTTTGAAACTTGCCCCTAAGGCAAAAGTATACGGTAACTATAAGGAGGTGTTGGAAGATAAGAATATAGATGCCGTCCTTGTGGCAACTCCTCTTAGTGCTCACTATAAAATAGTGATGGATGCTTTTGATGCCGGGAAACATGTATTCTGCGAAAAGTCAATCGGTTATACGATGGAAGAGTGTTACCATATATATCAAAAGCATCGCAGCACCGGAAAAATTTTCTTCACCGGACAGCAACGTCTCTTTGATCCGCGCTATATCAAGGCGATGGAAATGATCCATGCGGGTACGTTCGGCGAAATCAACGGAATTCATACTTTCTGGAACCGGAATGGCGACTGGAGACGTTCTGTTCCTTCACCAAGTTTGGAGCGTCTGATAAACTGGCGTCTCTATAAGGAATTCTCGAAGGGATTAATGACGGAACTTGCCTGCCATCAGCTTCAGATAGGTAGCTGGGCATTGCAAAAACTTCCTGAGAAGGTAATGGGGCACGGAGCCATCACTTATTGGAAGGACGGACGTGAAGTATATGATAATGTAAGTTGTATATATGTATTCGATGATGGCGTGAAGATGACATTCGATTCCATTATTTCCAATAAGTTCTATGGTCTGGAAGAGCAGATTATGGGTAATCTCGGAACGGTGGAACCGGAAAAGGGACGATACTACTTTGAAAGTGTGGCTCCTGCACCGGCATTCCTGCAGTTGGTCAATGACTGGGAGAACAAAATGTTTGATTCACTGCCTTTTGCAGGTACAAGCTGGGCACCGGAAACTGCCAATGCGAATACAGGAGAGTTTATTTTGGGCGAACGTCCGAAAGGTGACGGTACTTCCTTGTTGCTGGAAGCATTCGTAGAGGCTGTGATAACACAAAAACAACCGGAAAGAATTGCCGAAGAAGGCTACTATGCTAGTATGCTCTGTCTGTTGGGCCACCAGGCTATGGAGGAAGAAAAAACGCTTTACTTTCCTGATGAATACAAAATTGACTATCTGAACCATCAATCCAAAACACTCGAAACAGTATGAAAGATACAGTCCTGACCGCACGACGGAAGAAAATAGAAATAATCACTTTACTTGTATGTTTTGTGCTTGCCAATCTGGTGAATCTTTATGCAATCATCACATATCACAGATCCATGATGGAGATGATCACCTCTATTTTCTATATAATCATTTTTGCTTTTGTACTCTATGCCGCATGGGCGCTTCTGCGCCTCCTTTTCTATGGAGTGAAAGCGCTATTCACAAAGAAGAGAAACAGGCTGTGAGAACAGACCTGAACGAATATACTTAATCAATATCAATGAATAATTTATGACAACACGAAGAGATTTTCTAAAGACAATGTCACTGGCCTCTGCCGGATTAGCACTGGGATCCGGTGAACTGCTGAATGCTCAAACTATTTCATCGAAAAAAGGAAGAAATGAAAAGGTAAAAATAGCCTATATTGGCATTGGAAACCGTGGAGAGCAAATTATACAGGATTTTGCACGTACGGGTATGGTAGAGGTTGTGGCTCTGTGTGATGTAGACATGGGAGCTAAACATACACGAAAGGTGATGGGCATGTATCCTAAAGCGAAACAGTTCAGAGACTTCCGCCAGATGTTTGACAAGGCTGGTAACGAGTTTGATGCTGTAGCAATTGCTACTCCTGATCACTCTCACTTCCCTATCAGTATGCTGGCTCTGGCTTCCGGCAAACACGTGTATGTGGAAAAACCGCTGGCCCGTACTTTCTATGAGGCGGAACTGTTGATGCAGGCTGCCCTTAAACGTCCGAACCTGGCTACTCAGGTGGGAAATCAGGGACACTCGGAAGCAAATTACTTCCAATTTAAAGCTTGGATGGATGCAGGGATCATCAAGGATGTGACAGCTGTTACTGCTCACATGAATAATCCGCGTCGCTGGCATAAGTGGGATACGAACATTTATAAACTACCTTCAGGCCAGCAACTCCCGAAGGATTTGGATTGGAATACCTGGCTGGGAGCTGTTCCTTATCATGAATATTGCAATAAGTATGATCAGGGTGAATGGCGTTGCTGGTATGACTTCGGTATGGGAGCTTTGGGCGACTGGGGAGCACATATATTGGATACTGTTCACGAGTTTCTTGAACTAGGCTTGCCTTACGAAGTGACTCTGACACATCAGGAAGGACACAATGATTACTTTTTCCCATATTCTTCTACGATTCTTTTCCGTTTCCCGCAGCGCAAAGGAATGCCACCGGTAGATGTCACTTGGTATGACGGTCTGGATAATCTTCCTCCTATTCCTGCAGGTTACGGTGTTTCCGGACTGGATCCGAACATTCCCAAGACTAATCAGGGCGATGTTCCTCCTGCCAAACTGAATCCGGGAAAGATTATTTATTCAAAGGAACTGACTTTCAAGGGTGGTAGTCACGGAAGTACTTTGTCTATCATTCCAGAAGAAAAGGCAAAGGAAATGGCAGATAAGTTGCCGAAAGTGCCTAAAAGTCCGTCCAATCACTTCGAGAATTTCTTGCTGGCATGTAATGGCATTGAAAAGACGCGTTCACCGTTCGAGATTAACGGTGTCTTGAGCCAGGTATTCTCACTGGGAGTAATGGCGCAACGTCTCAATACCCAGTTATTCTTCGATCCCCGCACGAAGCAGATTACCAATAATGAATTTGCTAATTCAATGTTGGCCGGACTTCCGCCGCGTAAAGGCTGGGATGAGTTCTATAAGTTGTAAAGACCGGTAGGAAATATAAAACAGAATAAAGTTTGATTATAATAACAATATAAGTAATGAAGAAAAATATCGTATTGACTTTACTTTTGTTCTGTGCCGCTTCTTTGTCAGCACAGAATTGGGAACCGCTTTTCAATGGTAAAAACCTGAAAGGATGGAAAAAACTGAACGGCAAGGCTGAGTATAAAATCGTAGACGATGCCATTGTAGGTGTATCAAAAATGGGAACTCCTAATACCTTCCTGGCAACCACCAAGAATTACGGAGATTTTATCCTTGAGTTTGACTTTAAGGTTGATGATGGCTTGAATTCAGGAGTACAGATTCGCAGTGAAAGCAAAAAAGAATATAACAAGGGCCGTGTACACGGTTATCAGTTCGAGATTGATCCCTCCAAACGTGCCTGGTCGGGTGGTATCTATGACGAAGCTCGCAGAAACTGGATTTATTCTTTGAACTGGAATCCTTCGGCACGTACGGCTTTCAAGAACAATGCATGGAATAAGGCTCGTATCGAAGCGATAGGCAACTCTATCCGTACATGGATCAACGGAGTGGCTTGTGCTAATATCTGGGACGATATGACTCCTGTCGGATTTATCGCTTTGCAGGTACACGCTATCGGCAACGCTGCTGACGAAGGCAAGACAGTAAGCTGGAAGAATATCCGTATCTGTACGACAGACGTAGAACGTTACCAGACACCGGAATCTCAGGCTGCACCGGAAAGAAATCTGATTATCAACACTCTTTCTCCGCGTGAGAAAAAAGAAGGTTGGGCTTTGTTGTGGGATGGTAAGACTAACGAAGGCTGGAGAGGAGCGAAGCTTTCTACTTTCCCTGCCAAAGGCTGGAAGATGGAAGACGGCATCCTTAAGGTTATGAAGAGTGGCGGTGCAGAATCTGCCAACGGTGGTGACATCGTAACTACCCGTACCTATAAGGACTTTATCCTGACTGTAGATTTCAAGATCACTGAAGGTGCAAACAGCGGAATCAAGTATTTTGTTAATCCTGAAATGAATAAGGGTGCCGGTTCTGCTATCGGTTGCGAGTTTCAGATTCTGGACGATGACAAGCATCCGGATGCTAAACTTGGCGTGAAAGGCAACAGACAATTGGGTTCATTGTATGACCTGATTCCGGCTCCTAAGAATAAACCTTTCCATAAGAAAGAGTTCAATACTGCTATGATCATCGTCAAAGGCAACCATGTAGAGCACTGGCTGAATGGAGAGAAACTGATTGAGTATGACCGTAACAATGAAATGTGGAATGCACTGGTAGCTTATAGCAAGTATAAGAACTGGCCTAACTTTGGAAATATTATTGAAGGTAACATCCTTCTGCAAGACCACGGAGATGAAGTATGGTTCAAGAACGTGAAGATTAAAGAATTGAAATAAGAATATATTGTAGAAGAGGAGTTGTGCCGGAAATCTCATTTTGTTGATGAATGCTGCTTCGAGCACAGCTCCTTTCTTTTTTGATAGATGAAGACTGCCATTCAACATTTGTACAGACCATCCCATGAGGGCGATGGATTACTTTACGTCTGGTTCCCGTCTATGCATACACGCGTAGATATTCTTTTGTGCAGTCAGAAATCAGAAGAAGAACTGCTGTCTGTTGCTGAACGTATTCATGAAGCTTTAAGCTGCCTGGAGAAGACAGCCAACTATTATGATCCTGCCAGCGAACTGGCTGTCGTTAACCGGACCGCTTCTGTATCTCCGGTAGTTCTTAGCAGTCAACTTTATGCAATGGTTGATCTGTGTCTGGAATATCACGAGAAAACATCGGGATGCTTCGATGTGACAGTTCATTCGGAGAATTATAATCAGGATACTATTCATTCGGTATGTTTGTCGGCAGAAGAACAAAGTATTTTTTACCGGCAACCGGGGATAACGATCAACCTTTCAGGATTTCTGAAAGGATATGCCTTGGAGACAATCAGAGACATATTGCACTCCTGTTCTATAGAAAATGCGTTGATCAATATGGGAAACAGTTCTGTACTTGCTTTAGGCAACCATCCGGCCGGAACGGGATGGAAAGTTAACTTTGGCAACCAGTCGGAGACGGAAAAGACTGGGGAGTCTCAAAGTATACTCCTTTATAATGAATGCCTCACTACTTCCGGAAACGAGTCGGAGGGGCGCAGGCATATTATTTCTCCTCAAAATGGCAACTTTGTTGAAGGTCTCAGGCAGATAGCGGTTGTAACAAAGAATGGGGCTGTCGGAGAGATACTGTCTACCGCTCTGTTTGCCGCCGATCCGGAACAGCGTGAAACGTTGCTTGCCAGTCTCCGCCCTTTACTTGTCAATCACTTCCTGATTGGTTATTAATCGACCGCATTATTTCTTCTTTCTGGCGATAAAACACGTCTGGAATGGTCTTTTGACCATATTATTCCATTTATCGGTCTATTTCTTTTATTACTTCTGTTGATTTTTGGTTTTCTTTGTAGCGTCGATTATCAATCTAACTTTTATATGAAAAATAAGATTTTATTAGTAGGGCTGTTTTGCTGTAGCCTTGTATCAACAGAAGCACAAGTATTATTGGATAAGAACGCTGGTAAAAACAGTTTTCCCATCGTTTCACCGGCTGCCAATGTCGTTGTTTGTTTTGATGGCAAGGATGAAACTGTCGTTCGTAAAAGTGTGACTTTATTTGCAGACGACGTTCGTCGTGTGACGGGACAGGACCTGAAAACACAAGCAAGTAATCCGGGTGATGTCTCGGCTCGTTATGCCATCATCGTGGGAACTGTCGGAAAAAGCGCATGGATCAATGCGCTGGTAGCCCAAAAGAAGATAGACACAACTCCCATCACCGGTGGATGGGAACGTTATATGATAGAAACGGTTGATAATCCTGCACCGGGTATTAAGAAAGCCATTGTCGTAGCTGGTAGTGACAGGCGTGGTACGGCTTACGGACTTCTCTCCATATCTAAAGCGATAGGTGTGTCTCCCTGGTACTGGTGGGCCGATGCTCCGATAAAACAACAGAAAAAACTGGCTGTCAACGTTCATAAATTCATTTCAAAAGAACCTGCTGTCAAGTTCAGAGGTATCTTTATCAATGACGAAGACTGGGGACTTTATCGCTGGTCAAAGAACAATTATGAGAAAGAACGTGGAAACTTCGGACCGAAAACATACGCGCAGATTTGTGAGTTACTGCTCCGTCTTCAGGCAAATTATCTGTGTCCGGCCATGCACGATGCGTCTATGGCATTTCATCGTATACCGGAGAATAGATTGGTAGCAGATAGTTTCGCCATCGTGATGGGGTCTTCTCACTGCGAACCGCTGTTGTTCAACACGGCAAGCGAGTGGAAACGTGACAAGATGGGCGAATGGGATTACATCAACAATAGAGCGGGAGTAGACAGTGTGCTGAGAGCACGTGCGAATGAATGTGCTCCTTTTGAGAATGTGTACACTCTGGCTCTGCGCGGATTGCATGACAGAGCGATGAATGCGAGCAATGATATGGCGGATAGAAAACAGATGCTCCAAGATGCATTGATGGCACAAAGAAAGATGCTGATTGATGCGACGGGTAAGCGTGGCGAAGATATCCCGCAAGCCTTTACTCCTTATAAAGAGGTGCTGGATGTATACGACGAGGGACTGGAACTGCCGGATGATGTTACGATTATATGGCCGGACGACAACTATGGCTATATGAAGCGTCTGAGCAGTCCGAAAGAACAGAAGCGTTCGGGACGTTCGGGTGTTTATTATCATTCTTCCTATCTGGGCAAGCCTCACGATCATCTTTGGATGAACACCACTTCACCCACGCTGATGTACGAAGAACTTCGCAAGGCTTATGACATGACGGCAGACCGGATCTGGCTGCTCAATGCTGGTGATATCAAATCATGTGAGTTTGCTGTAGATTTCTTCCTGTCGATGGCTTATGATATCGATTCTTTCAATTTTGACAGAGCGGCTACTTATCGCACGGAATGGTTGTGTGGTATGCTGGGTGATGAATACCGCAATGAGTATCAGGATGTGATCAACTCATTCTACAAACTGGCTTTTGCCCGCAGACCGGAGTTTATGGGATGGGGCTATCAGTGGGCTACCGATAAGCATGGAAGAGAACGGAATACAGATACTGATTTCTCCTTGACGAATTACAGGGAAGTGGATTCACGCCTGAGTGAATACCGCCGGATCGGAAGCATTACAGAGAAGATTCTGAATAAGCTGCCGGAAGAGAAAAAGGCCTGCTTCTACCAGTCATTGTATTATCCGGTGAAAGGATGTGAGTTGCTGAACAGAATGATACTGGACGGACAGAGAAACCGTTGGTACTCCATTCAGCAAAGAGCGTCTACCGGCGAACTGGAGAAAAAAGTGAAGGCTTGTTATGATAGTCTGCAAGTCATTACCAAAGGATATAATTCGCTGCTCGGTGGCAAATGGGATCATGTAATGACAATGAAACAGGGATTTGCTGCTGCTTACTTTGAACTTCCGGCATTAAGAAAGACTTCACTGGCATCTGATGCTACACTGGGCGTAATGGCAGAGGGAGAAGATGTGCTGAAAGGTCTGAAGAGTTTCCACTCCTTGCCTTGCTTCAATACTTACCTGCGTCAGTCATATTATGTGGATGTTTTCAATAAAGGGGCAAGCCCTTTGAAATGGAAGGCATCTGTTACGGAAAACTGGATTTTATTGAGCAAGAAGGCAGGCGAAACGGCTACGGAAGAACGTATTGAAGTATCGGTAGACTGGGCAAAAGTACCGGTTGGAGAGAAAGTTTTCGGGGTATTGGAAATTACTTCTGACCGGGGCGAGAAAGAGAATGTTTACATCTCTGTATTCAATCCTTCTTCTCCATCCCTTGCCGAAATGGATACTTTATTTGTGGAACATAACGGATATGTCTCTATCGATGCGGCAAGCTTCCACCGGAAAGTGGAAAATAAGGCGATCAAGATGAGAACCATTCCTAATCTGGGGATAGAGAATACGGCTATTCAGTTGGGTGATCCGACGGCTGCCCCGCAACGTACCGCAGGCCGTAGCACACCACGTTTGGAGTATGATTTCTATACTTTCGAGCAAGGTTCGGTTGATGTCTATACATATGTGTTGCCTACATTCGTGACAAGCAAGGACAGAGGCTATGCTGGACACGAAGCAACGAATATCGAAACCAAATATGGTGTATGTATTGACGAAGGGCCGGTTTTGAATCCGTCTACATCTTCTTTTGAATATGCGCAAATCTGGTATGAGAGTGTATTGAAGAACTGTAGAATCAATAAAACAACTTTGCATATCGACAAGCCGGGTAAGCATACCGTGAAAATAATCTGTGGAGATGCCGGAACTGTATTGCAAAAGATTGTATTGGACTTTGGAGGAATGAAACGTTCCTACTTTGGACCACAACCGACAAGAAAATAGAGTTGTTTGATGAATATGTAGTTAAAGATTGCCATGGTTGTATATGACCATGGGTGATAGGGTTAACCATGAAAAAACACTTTTTACTTTTAGTCTTCCTGTTCTTTGCTGCGATTGTTGAGGCTGCTAATCCGGTAAAGCAAATGTTGGAACGTCTTCAGGAAGGACTTTCCGACCGGTTTAAGATTGAGATCCGTTCTTCTTCTGATGAAGGCGACTACTTTGAGCTGTATGGTGGTGGGCGAAAAGTCACAGTCCGTGCTAATAATTATGTGAGTGCTGCTTTTGGCATTAATTGGTATCTGAAGTATTATTGCCATGCTCATGTGTCTTTTTGTGAGGACAGATTACCGGATTTACCTGTGGATCTGCCTCAGGTGAAAGAACGTCATGAAACGGTATTATCCGACAATTTCTATATGAATTATTGTACTTTTAGCTATACTACAGCTTTTTGGGACTGGAAACGTTGGGAACGCGAGATAGACCTGATGGCTCTAAGCGGCATTAACATGCCGATGGCCATGGTTGGGGCAGAAGTTGTGTGGCGGAATACATTGTTGAAGTTTGGATATACACTTCCTGAGGTGAAAGAGTTTTTGTGTGGTCCGGCTTATTTCGGTTGGTTGTTGATGGGGAATTTGGAGAATATCGGCGGTCCTCTGCCTGATGAATGGTTTAAGGAACAGACCGTTTTGCAGAAGAAAATACTTGCCCGTATGCGTGAGTATGGGATGAAACCCGTTTTTCAGGGATTCTTTGGAATGGTTCCGTCCTCATTGAAAGAAAAATATCCGGAAGCACATTTGGTAGAGCAAGGACTGTGGAATTCACTTCAACGCCCACCGGTACTCGATCCTGCTGATCCATTGTTTGAGCAGATGGCAAAGGTATGGTATACTGAATATGAGAAGCTTTATGGTAAAGCTGATTTGTTTGGTGGTGACCTTTTTCATGAAGGTGGGAAAACCGGGGGGATTGATGTTACGGATGCAGCCCGTCGGGTACAAACAGCTATGAAGCAATATAACCCGGATGCGACTTGGGTGATTCAGGCATGGTTGGGAAATCCGAAAAAAGAATTGTTGGCAGGGCTTGATAGAAAGCATACACTGATAGTTGATCTTGCTGCTGAGTTTTGGGATAACTGGCGGAAACGCAAGGGATTTGACGGGTTCCCTTGGTTATGGTCGCATATTTCCAATTATGGAGCTAATATTGGGCTACATGGACGTTTGGATGCTATAGCTACTGGTCCAATAGATGGTCGGAAAGACCCGGAGGCATCACCAAGTATGAAAGGAACCAGTTCTACACCAGAAGGAATAGAAGTGAATCCGGTGGTTTTTGATTTGTTGAATGAAATGCGCTGGCGTTCGGAATATTTGGATATTGATACTTGGCTGAAAGAGTATTCCGTACGTCGTTATGGGGCGGAAGATGAGAATTTGAAAAAGGCGTGGATCATTTTTCACCGTACAGCTTATGGAACTTATTCCGGTCATCGCCGTCCATCAGAGTCTGTATTTTGTGCACCTCCTAGTTTAAAAAGGGATAAAATTACGGCTTCTGCCTGGAGCCAATGCCGAATCTTTTATGATCCGGATCTTTTCGCTCAGGGAGTAGGACTATTCTTGAAGAGTGCAGATCATCTGAAGACGGTAGCCACTTATCAGTATGATGTAGTTGACTTCGTCCGTCAGTATCTCGCTGATCTGGGAAGGGAGGCGTATTATAATCTGGTAGATGCTTATGGAGAGAAGAATATAAAACAGTTTGATTATTGGTCAGAGAGATTTCTACAACTTATCAGGGATCAGGATGAGTTGTTGTCCGCTCATGAACGTTTTTTTGTGGGTCGTTGGCTGGATATGGCCCGTTTCAAGTCAGAACAGCCGGAATTACAAGATTTGTATGAGCACAATGCCCGTATGCTGATCGGGACATGGACGGAGACGTTGAGTCCCGTGCGTGACTATGCCCACAAGGAGTGGGGTGGATTGTTGAAAGACTATTATTTACCTCGCTGGACTAATTATATCACTTATCTTAAAGGTACATTAGAGGGGCAGTCACTAGCTGTTCCGGACTCGTTTCAAGCGGAGAAGGCATGGGTGAATGCGCACAATAGGTATGTACTTGAGGCCGATGTTGATCCGGTAGAGACAGCTAAAAGGATGTATGGTAAATATTGTGGACTTTGATAAATGCATAAACACTTGAATAATTATGAATATGAAAAGACTTTTTAAAACAACAGGCTTACTGGCAACAATATGTTGCGTACTCCTTTCCTGCAGTAGTGGTGAAGAAAATGAAAAAGAAAGACCTGGTGATAATGGTCAACAAGGAGGAAATAATGGAAATACTGAGATGCCAGAATCTAAAGTATCCAGAATATCTTCTATCGAACAGTTGAATCAGGGGACTCCAGTGATTAATTCGCATATCGATGTCGTATCACGCTCATCGATAAAGATGAATTTTAGGACTTATACCGAGTTGGGAGAAAGTGTACTTAAGTCTGCTAAACCTAATTATGTGCGGGTTAAAAGGATGACTAACGGTGGCTATATTATGTTTTATCACAACAATCAGATCGGTGCTAGTTGCTCTTATGCGACTAGTTTGGATTTTAAGACATGGAATTATAGAGGAAAGATATTTACGAACTATAGTATTACTGATAGTAAAGGTAATAAAAATGAACGACGTTACTCAAATTGTGATGGGGTGGTACTTTCCAATGGAGATATTTTAGCTGTAGCATCCTATCGGGCTAATAGTGGATATCGGGATTTACCTAAAGATGCAGGTCTTGAGATAAGACGTAGTAAAGATAATGGTGCTACATGGAGTGAACCTATTGAAATATATCAAGGCGTCAATTGGGAGCCATATTTGTTAGAACTTCCTTCAGGAGAAATACACTGTTATTTTACAGATAGTAGCCGTACAGGTATTGTAAGTACTGATACAGGTACTGCGATGGTGATATCGAAAGATGGTGGTCAAACGTGGCTCCCCTCATTTGGTAATACTCCTAATTATGTAATACGGATGAAATGGGAACAAGATGGACATGCATACTTTAACCATCAGATGCCCTCTGTAATCAAACTTGCGGGTAGCAATGAGCTGGCAGCTGCTGTAGAGACTAACAAAGAAGGAACGTATTATATATCACTTGTTTATTCAGGTGAAGACGGTGAATGGGATTATCTCAATGTAGACCAGGAAGGACCAATAGATAGTAATAACCTCTCTTTTTATGGTTGTGCTCCGTATTTGGTTCAGTTTCCATCGGGAGAAACAGTTCTTTCGTACAACCAATCTTCTACTTACTATATGAAAATGGGGGATACCAACGCACGTAATTTTGGAAATGCTTATGCACCATTTTTGGGTAAGGGGTATTGGGGAACATTAAATTTGGTAGATTCTCATCAACTGATAGGTGCGATGCCTAATACTGGCAATGGAACGATTATGTTGTCACAGTTCATTCTTAATCATCGTATCAATGCCGTACGTCGAGGGGTAAAAGTCGATAGTGATAATTCAGAATGGGCTAATACCGATCACGCTCTCTTTGTTGGTGACAAATCACAAGCGCAAGCAACACTCAGATGTTCGTTTGATGATGAAAATGTATATTTTCTTGTTGAAGTACTTGATTATGTTGTAGCGAAAGATGATTATGTGACTATCTATGTAAGTTCAAGTGTAGATGATGATAAACTCGATGAGGCTTATCGGATAAGAGTTTCCCCTGAAGGGTTGGAGAGTTCCGAAGTTTACACTGGCACTTGGTGCAATACAGATTTAGGAATGTCAGTGAGTACTGTAATATGTGATAAAGCAAATACTAATAGCAGTGATGACTATGGTTATATTGCTGAGATATCCATTCCACGTTCTAAGCTAAAGATTGAATCAGGAGAGATTTTAGTCAACTTTGCCATATTCGACAAACAGGCTGGAGAAGACGTCCTTGCCTCTTTGACAAATACGGCGCATTGGATACCTGTAGCTGGATTCTAGAGAATGAACATGATGTTTGTCTGTAAACTTTACTTCTGTGACTTTATATGTTTTGTGAACACGATATCTAATAATATTTATCCAATTTAAAATAGTAGAAATTATGAAAAAGAACTATTACTTGATTTGTGTGTTATTGTTGGCTGCGTTCTGTACAACCAGTGTAGCCACTGCTCAAAATTATTTTGGGGATTTTCCTGTGAAAGCAGATCCAAAAACTGTTGGGAACAAACTTAGTAAGCGTTTAATGGAAACTAAGCATCAGCTGTATGGTGATAGAGGAATACATTACGCTGAAGTATGTACGTGGTATGGTGCCCTTCGATTTGCCGAATTAACGAACAATAAAGGGCTAATAAAGCAGTTGAGAAATCGCTTTGAGTTATTGTTTCATCTAGAGAAAGAACTTCTGCCACCATTGATACATGTAGATCAAAATATGTTTGGTTGTTTACCTCTTAGATTTTACAGTATAACGAAGGATCAACGCTATCTAGACCTCGGATTGCCATATGCTGACACACAGTGGGAACTTCCTGCTAATGCTAATGAAGAAGAGCGCAAATGGGATAAAAAGGGATTTTCTTGGCAAACCCGTTTGTGGATTGACGATATGTATATGATTACTATTGTGCAATCAGAGGCTTATAAGGTAACTGGTGATGCTAAATATATAAACCGCGCTGCTAAAGAAATGGTAATGTATCTGGATGAATTACAACATCCTAACGGGCTTTTCTATCATGCACCGGATGTTCCTTATTATTGGGGACGTGGAGATGGCTGGATGGCTGTAGGAATGACAGAACTTCTGTTCAATCTGCCGAAAAATGATCCGAACAGAGACCGGATTATGAAAGGCTATCTTTTGATGATGAACAATCTGAAGAAATACGTGAATAAAGATGGATTGTGGAACCAATTGATTGACCAGCCTGATTTTTGGACTGAAACATCCGGATCGGCAATGTTTACTTATGCCATGATTTTAGGTGTTCAGAACGGCTGGTTGGATAAAGAAGAATTTGCTCCTATTGCACGCAGAGCTTGGTTGGGCCTATGCAATTACATAGACGATAAAAATGATCTTACCGAAGTTTGTATCGGAACGGGAAAGAAAAACAGTAAGCAATATTATATGGACCGTCCTCGTATTGCAGGGGATTACCATGGACAAGCACCGATGATATGGTGTGCCTACGCTTTGCTTAACAATAAGTAAAATAGCGAACTTTCGATAAATAAGAAAGAGAGGATGTCGCAACTAGGACATCCTTTCTTTTAATATAACATAATGAATAATTCCTTATACGGTTGGATCCGGTGCTTCATCACCGCCGTCATTACCGCCTTCATTTCCTCCACCTTCTTCTCCACCACCTGAAGGAGCAGAGCTGCTGGTTCTGTCAGCATCTAGTTTCTGAATACTGACAGATTTTATCATATTTTTTAGTAGATTTCCTGGAGTAAAGATAATTTTACGGTTTTTCAGTGTTTCTGCAGTGACTTCCTCTGCATTTTCCTGGCTTTTGCATCCGAAGGAAGGACGAAAAGTTCCAAATTCTCCCAAATTGACGGATGCTCCGATTTCCATATACGTTATCAAAGAATCAATGAGTCCGTCGAGGACGGCTTTTACTGTACCGCGTGGAACGAATCCCACTTTGGTTACCTGATCGCACAGCATCTTAAAATCAACGTTGACTACATTGAACGGACGTGCTACATATTTTTCTGCTTTGGTATCGTCGAAACCAAAGGTCGTTTTTTTGACTACATATTTCAGTGCCATAATTTTAATTTTTTAAATAGTTTATAAATCGAGTTTCTGTTTTGTGATCACGATGCAAAGATATGGCAACTGAAATTACTGTGCAAGTTATTTTTCGAAAGTGCGTTAAACAAATAATTAATAATCCGTATATTGCTGATAATGAACGTCATTTTTTCACTATGAGCTTGCTTTGTAGTGTGATACTACTATTAGAAAAACTACTTCTTTAGATATACGACAGTTTTTCCTCCTCCATACTTCCGGATTATCTCTTCTTTCAAAAACTTATTGAGTAGTTCAATCGCTTTGTTGCGGCTGATTTCTGCCAATCTCATGAAATCGGTACGAGTGATACAGCCATGTTTGTCCAGATGTTGTATCAGGAGGGTACGGCATCTTTCTTCGTTGGAATCGTTATTAGTACGATAGGGTGACTCTATGCGTTCCAGTTGTAATGGCTCCAGACTCTCACGAAACTTTTTGTTAATGCGCAGGTTCACCTTATTTAGATGTATGGAAGGAGAACGGATTTCTTTCTTCTCCATCACCGGACGGTCACATGTCAGTGATAGGGAGAAATGTCCGATTTCCCCGACTTCTACGGTCCAGCCTTGTGCGAGCCAGTGTTGTAGCTCATCACTGACGGCTTGCAGGCAACCTTCTATCGTGGCTGGACTGAAGCCGTTGGATTTGGATACTAGTTCAACGAACTTATCGGCATCAATGGTGCCTGACGGAATAACACGTGCATAAAGTGCCTGTTGCTCCTCCTTTTTCTGTGGATTACCACTCGTGTATAAATCGTAATAAACGCTCATAGTTACTTTATATTTTTCTTGTTCTACAGATAATTTCTTTCTCTTCATAAATTAATTCGTCCGCCTATAGCCGGACGCAAGTTTGCCTATAGGCGACGTTGCGTTTGCCTATAGGCGGACGAAAGAATACCTATAGCCGGACGAATTAATTTATGCACTCAAAGATATTACTTTTTTCGGAGAAGGGACTTAGTTTTTCCACAAGCACAGTTTAATAATCAGGATTCTATTTTGTAAATGAATGAATCGTTGCTTTTATTGGACGACATGTTCTATCTTTTTCTGATCAGTATGCTTATTTTTGTACACAAGGCTCATAGTCTTCCTTTTTGTATTGGATCATAGTAGAACTGGGGAGGCTGTCCGAAAAACTTATAGACCGACAAGTCTGCAGTAGTAAGTATGAAGATTTCCCATTTTTATAGCATGGTTTAACACTATATTCTATGTAGTCTCACTACTTTTTGTACCTTGAAAGCAAATAAAGGACATGCTTATGACATACAAAAAAGCGAAGACCGCAGACAAAAAGTATTTTTCCCGACTGCATAGATGAATATGTGGAGGTGATGCCTCTGTGCGTTTGTTTGATGTATTTGTAGATAGTCTGGACATGCCCCCCCTTGACTTTGTCCAAAGTATCCCCAAAGGTACAGGTATACCCGGTTATGATCCTTGCGATCTTTTGAAACTGTATATCTATGGTTACTTTTATCAAATCCGTTCATCAAGAAAATTAGCACGTGAATGCAAGTGTAACGTGGAGGTCATGTGGCTACTTGGTAAACTGTATCTGGATTTTCGTATCATATTCGACGGTCGTAAAGATAACAAAGACAGCATAACAAAGGTATTCAAGAGGTTCAACAAGCTCTGTATGGGACTAAAGCTTTTCTCAAAGTCTTATATCTTTATAGATGGTAGCAAGCTCAAGGCAGTCAATGCTAAGGACAACAATTTTACGCTTAACAAATTGGATGACCGCATCAGACGTTTAGACGAACATATCAACTTGTACATGGAGGAACTTGACGCGTTTGACCGGGAAGAAGAGCGAAGTTGTCTAAAGATGAACTCCAACATAAGCTTGAGGTATAATTCATGCAAAGGTCTTTTTTCAAAGATTATTATGATTTTATATAAATAAGTGTTTTATCTCATATTAATAATGAATGGAGAGATCAGAGCTTGATTGGTTAATGAATTAAAGAAGAAACAATTTGTTCAATAGAAGAAAGAATAATCCATAATAGTTAACTTGTTGGGTATCTATGTTGGATTCATTTATATAGCCCAAATAGGCATTAGAGCTTATCCTAAAGGATCTTTTTAATTCTTAAATTAGTTTGGGACTAATTTTCCATTAATTGGTCTATTTATAGTATTATAATTTATCCGAATTTTCTACTTTTGTTTCATCCAAAAGGATAAATATAAGGTTTTCAACAGGACAGAACTCAATAAACAGAAGATAATAATCTTCATGACATGAATAAAAAAGGTAAAGATAGAGATTGTGATAATAAGAATTTTTATTGGGGTATAGTTGAATTAAAAGGATTGTTTGAAGGATAAATGAAAAAAGTATTTTGGATTTCTCTTTATATATTTTAGAGATAATAATCTTGTTTTTTGACATAATGTTAAACCTAATTTAATACGCCTATGGTATAATAAAATGATTTTTTTACATTCTACTTCTTTTGCATTTTGCAAAACTATGAGTTATTTATATGGGATAAAATCCTCTGTAAACTTTTAATCTAATAAAATATTAAACATGGTCAAAAAAGTTTTATTTTTATTTTGTTGTATGTTCGCACATGTTATATATGCCCAGAATATGATGATAAAAGGGACTGTCATAGATGCGAACAATGATCCTCTATTGGGGGTGACTATTATGGTAAAAGGAACTACTACAGGTACCATAACCGATGTTGATGGGAATTTTTCTATAAAAGGTAAAACGGGGGAAACATTGATTGTTTCTTATATTGGAATGCAGACGCAGGAAGTGGTATTTAGAGGACAACCACTTAAAATTATGTTAAAAGACGATGCCCAAGCTTTGGAAGAGGTTGTGGTAGTTGGTTATGGTACCATGCGTAAGAAAGACCTTACCGGATCTGTAATACAGGTGCGTCCGGATAAAATAGCTAATGAAAATCCCAAAACTGTACAAGATATTCTTCGTGGTACACCAGGTTTGGCCATAGGTTACAATGCTGATGCCAAGGGTGGTGGTTCCATGAATATCCGCGGTCAACGTTCTGTTTATACGGATGGTAATCACAACTCACCCTTGTTAATATTAGATGGTATGATGTTCTATGGCGAACTTTCTGAAATCAATCCTGACGATATTGGTCAGATTGATGTATTGAAGGATGCTTCTGCGGCAGCTGTGTATGGTGCCAAAGCAGCCAATGGTGTTATTATCATTACGACTAAAAAAGGAAAGAGAGGTAAACCGGTAGTAAACGTCAGCACAAATATTGGTCTGACACAACGAAGCGCTTACCGTGAACGATTTAGTCCTTCTGCATATTTGCAGCATTATGCAGACTGGAAAGCTAAAAGTACTTACGGAGCTAATGCAGAAGGTAATTGGGACGACTACCAGATTGGTGTATATAAAGGTATGGATGACTATTATACGAATCCCGATAAGTTGACGAATATTGATTTGGATATTTGGAGAGGTTATACTAGCAACGAATCTGGAGAAAGCGATTTGAGCATTTGGGCAAAGCGTTTGGGATTCACAGGTAATGTGCTTGAAAATATTCTGTCAGGCAAGACTGTGGATTGGGAGGACAAAGCCTTTCGTTTGGGTTTCAATCAGGACTACAATGCCAGTGTCAGCGGTGCTTCTGAGAAAGTGGATTATTACTTCTCTTTGGGCTATCTGCGTAACGAAGGCGCCTTGATTGATGATACCTATCGTGCTGTTCGTGCCAATATGAAATTGAATGCCAAGGTAACTAATTGGTTCGAGATAGGTGCCAATGTCAATTTCCAAGATCGTACTGATGGCAGTATTGACATGGACGAAGGTCAATTCATGCGTAATAGTCCTTACGCGGATTATGCCGATGAAGATGGGAATCCTATTCAATATCCGAATGACGAAACTTATTCACAGCGCGGTTATAATTATGATTTCCAAAAACAATATTTAGATCTGGAAAAAGGATATACGGTGCTGAATTCTATCTTTAACGCTAAAGTAAAACTGCCTTTTGGCATCACCTATCAGTTCAATGTTGCACCGCGTTATCAATTTTTCTATGAGCGCTACTTCATGTCAGCAGACCTGCCAGGTAGCAATCCTAACAATCGTGGTGCCGATCGTGAACATGCCAAACGTTTTGATTGGTCATTGAACAACACTATCACTTGGGACAAAATTTTTGATAAAAAGCATCACTTTATTGTTACTTTAGCTCAAGAAGCAGAGGAACGTCAACGTTGGTCTGACCGCATTGAGGCACGCAACATTCAGCCTTCAGATGCATTGGGATTCCATAATACACAGAATGGTTCTAAAGAGAGCAGTTCCTATTCAACCACTGACTCGCATGAGACTGCTGACGGTTTATTAGGCCGTCTGTTCTATTCCTATGATGACCGTTATATGCTGACCACATCTATCCGCCGAGATGGTTATTCTGCATTCGGGTCTACCAATCCTTATGCTTGGTTCCCTTCTGCAGCTGTTGCATGGACTTTCTCTAACGAAAAGTTTTTCCAAAAATTCAAGAATGTGATGAGTAGCGGTAAGTTACGTGCTTCCTATGGTAGTAACGGTAATCGTTCATTGGCGGATCCTTACACGGCATTGGCAAATCTTAGTGCAGGTAGTGGCGATTATATGGGTTATCTCACATCTACTGGTGAAGTAGAATTAATGCGTTATCTAATGGCAAGCCGTATGGCAAATCCTACCTTGCAATGGGAGAAGACAAAATCGTGGAATTTTGCCTTGGATTTTGGTTTCCTAAACGATCGTATTACCGGTACAATGGAATTTTATACGATGAATACCAACGACATGATTATGTCACAACCATTGCCTGTTTTTACCGGTTTCAACAATATTACTACCAATTTGGGGCAAGTTAACAATACTGGTTTTGAATTCTCCTTGAATACGGTAAACATCAAGCAAAAGAATTTTGAATGGAATACAACGTTCAATTTTTCCTATAATAAGAATAAAATCAAACACCTGTTTTATGAATACGAAAACGTATTGGATGCTAATGGTAATGTAATCGGGCAAAAGGAATCTGACTATACTGCTAACGGTTGGTTCATCGGAAAACCCATCAACCAAATATGGGACTATAAAGTGATCGGCATTTGGCAGAATGATGAATGGAAAGAGGCAGCCAAATACAAGCAGCAGCCGGGCGACCCGAAGGTATGGAACAATCCGGCGAACGATATCTATAACGCTGATGGCAGTGTGCAAACTATCGTCTATAACGATGACGACAAGCAATTTCTGGGAACAACCACACCTCCCATTAACTGGTCATTGCGTAACGAATTCGTACTTTGGAAAGATTTAACCGTTTCCATCAATATCTACTCCCGTATGGGTCATAAGGCTCTTTCTACCAACTACTTAAATAATGACGATGATGGTGGTCGCATGTCATACGCTGCTGCCTGTTTGCAAGCTAAAGAGTATTGGACCATCGACAATCCGACTAATAAGTACGGAAGAATCGATGCCAATGGTCCTGATGGTGCCAAGAAACCCGGTATGCTGTATAATCGCTCCTTCATCCGTTTGGAAAATATTGCTGTAGGATATACACTGCCTAGAAAACTGACACAGAAATGGGGCATTGAGCGTGTGAAAATATCCGGTACTGTACGCAATGTTGCTACATGGGCCAAAGACTGGGAATATGGTGATCCCGAAACCGGTGGTCTGGGTACCCGTCTTTACTCGCTGGGACTTAACTTATCATTTTAAACCTAAAAATAGACAGATATGAAAAGTTTCATTAAGAAAAATATATTCAATAGTTTGGTGCTGTTATCCGGTACATTGTTGATATTTACTGGCTGTGAAAAAAGTTTTCTGAAGGCTGATCCATTGTCATTCTATGAACCGAAACAGACATACTCTACCGAATCCGGTTTGAAGTCCGTATTGGCTATTGCTGACCGCCAGTTGAAGCGTTATTATACGACAGGTGGCGATGATTTATTTCCTCTTGTATCGGAATACACATTTTCCGATTTAATGGTTCCATCTCTTACTGATAAGACGGACTTATTGGACAATGTAGCTCAAAAACTAACGTCTAATAGTGATCAAAGTACACAGCAAGACCTAAGTCGTGTAAGTACTCTTTGGTTCTTTTGGGATCAAACAACCAAAGGTATTCGCAATGCCAATTCAATCCTAACTTACATAGACAATATAGATTTAAGTGAGGAAATTAAGAATAAGTATATTGGTCAAGCCTATTTTCATCGCGCATTCCGTTACTATCTGTTGGTATTCCAGTATGGAGATGTACCTTTCATGACTAAACTTCTTGAAGTACCCAAATTGAACTTCCGCTCCACCAAGCGTGATGCTATTTTGGATCGTCTGATTCTGGATATGGAATTTGCTATAAAATGGGTGCCCGACCAAAAGGATATGGACTTGATTGGTGGAGTGAATAAAGGTGCTTGTCGCATGTTGCTCTCCAAACTCTATTTGGCTAGAGGTGAATACCAGAAGGCGAAGGACCAATTGGACATCATCATAAACAAATCTGGTTATTCACTGATGACCGAGAGCTTCGGTACATTTTGGGAAGGAGGAGAACCAGAGACATGGCCCATTACCCGTAATGTTATCTGGGATCTGCATCGTCCGGAAAACAAATTACTTACCAGCAATAAAGAGGTAATCATGGGGTTGCCGAACCGTGGTTTCGCTAAAGAATCATTTTTGGCTAATCCAACTATGCGGAATTTTTATCCATTCTATTTCAATAACAGTTTAAAAACTCCCGATGGTAAGCAAGGTTTGATGAATATCAAACGTAACAACAAAGATTATAATCCTCAATATGACTATATGCGAGCTATGGGGCGCGGTGTAGCCAGAGCTCGCCCTACATGGTTTTATCAAAAAGGAGTATGGGTTGTAAATGGTAAAATGGATCAGACTGACTTGCGCCACAGTGTAGAGTATGGTAACTGGGTAACTATGGAATCACTCAAATACAATAATAAGGCTTCCAAATATTTTGGCCAGCCGTTGAGACTGTTTGATGAACAAGGGAAGTTGTTATGTTCGGATACTATCCGACGTTGGTACGATGTTCCCCATTACATTTGGAAATTGGATGATCCTGTTCGAGAGGCCAATATTAACGGTTCCGATGGTCACCACGGAGCTTCTGATGGTGGTTATGGTGATTGGTATCTGTATCGTCTTGCTGAAGCCTATCTGTTGCGTGCTGAGGCTAAATTTTACCTTAATCCGAACGATGCCACTATCAAGGATGATATTAACATTATCCGTGAGCGTGCTCATTGTACTCAACTCTATGGAGGAAATATTACGATTGGTGACATCATGAATGAACGTGCCCGTGAATTATTTTGGGAAGAATTCCGTAACGTAGAGCTTACCCGTGTGTCACTCTGCTTGGCCCGTAGTGGTCGTCCTGACGAATGGGGTAACACCTATGATCTGGCGACCTTTGACAAACAGGAAGGCACTGATCTAATTGGCGGTAGCTATTGGTACCAGCGTTGTATCCGCTATGGTATGTACAATAAGGGTGTAACAATTGTAATCGATGCTGCCAAATCTCAGCTTAACTATATTATAGATAAGAAAAATATTTACTGGCCTATCCCTGAAAGAGAAATCAAAGCTAACAACAAGGGACGGTTGTGGCAAAATTATGGCTATGACGGCTATGATCCCTCCATTCCTGTATGGGAAACTTGGGAAGAAGCCGAAGCTGATATGGATAAAGTTGATTAGTTGATTTTTGTATCATCAACTAGTACAACAGAATGAGAATGGAGGTATATTAAAGTGACAGTATCAATAGTATAGTTGTTGTGAAAATATTCCTCTATTCCCTATTTTGAAAAGAAAGGTAGTTTATGGACTCAATATAAATAAAACTGGTGATGAGTATGTCCTCTATTACATGTTTGTTTTTTATGTGGTAATTATTGTCGTTTGAAGACCACATGTGCGGCATTGCCAAAGTCAGCTACTGTCCGGAAGTGGAGCAATATATTTGTTGGAACTATTTTTATGGTAGTAAATTGTTATCACGAACTCTTCGCGCCGGGCTAAATATGACCTCACAGTAGTAGTTGTTTTCATTTAGTCGTACAAAGCAATTTTTACAGAAGAAATAAACATATAGACACTTTAATTGATATGAACAGAATAATGATTTTAATAGCAGGCTTTATGCTACTGGTAGCAGCCTGTACCGATAAGCAGACCGATGGTAACACGGTTTCCGGACTGAACCCAGCAGACTTTCGCATGGAAGTGGATGGTAAACAGACGTATTTGTTTGTGTTGAAGAATACAAATGGCATGGAGGTTTGCATCACCAACTTTGGTGGACGCATTGTTTCGATAATGGTACCGGACAAAGAGGGTATTATGCGCGATGTCGTCTTGGGCTTCGACTCTATTCAGGATTATGTTAATCATCCTAACAACTTTGGTGCTACCATCGGTCGATATGGCAACCGTATCAACCAAGGTAGAATCACCGTTGAGGGAGTGGAATACCAATTACCTCAAAATAATTATGGTCACTGCTTGCACGGTGGTTTGAAGGGATTCAATTCTCGAATGTTCGATGCTAAACAAGTGGATGGGCAGACGCTGGAACTAGGCTATTTGGCAAAAGACGGCGAAGAGGGATTCCCCGGCAATCTTGCCTGCAAGGTTACATTCACACTGACAGATGACAACGCCATCGACATTTGCTACAACGCCAAGACAGACCACACCTCCGTGGTTAATCTGACCAATCATTCCTACTTTAACCTTAATGGCAATCCCGCTACAGGCAACTCTGACCATCTGCTGACCATCTATGCTGATGCCTACACTCCCGTGGACAGCACCTTTATGACTACCGGTGAAATTGCTTCAGTAGGGAATACAGACATGGATTTTCGTCAGCCCACACCCATTGGAGCGCGTATCGACAATGAGTTCATCCAATTGAAGTACGGCAAGGGCTATGACCATAACTGGGTGCTTAATACGAAAGGTGATGTTTCCCAAGTGTGTGCCACACTTGAATCACCTCAGACCGGCATTGTACTTGATATTTATACCAACGAGCCAGGTCTTCAATTCTATGCCGGCAACTTCTTGGACGGAACGGTAAAAGGTAAGAAAGGTATCGTATATAACCGTCGTGCCTCTGTCTGTCTGGAGACACAGAAATATCCCGATTCTCCTAACAAGCCGGAATGGCCCTCCGCATTGCTGAAGCCGGGAGAGAAGTATGAGAGCCGTTGTATCTATAAATTTTCCGTGAGAAAATAATTTGTTATTACTTTTGTGAAAAACGACAATGAATAATTCAAATCTAATTAAAATAGTTGCTCCCATGTTGACGAGTATTTTATCGTGCAGCAAACCGAGTGAAGAGATAGTCATCAATCATCCCAAGGAGGTGAGAAGTACTCCAAATATATTGTTTGTCATTGCTGACGATCAATCTTTCCCTCATTGCTCGGCTTATGGTAATTCTTTTGTTAAGACTCCGGCATTTGATTATATAGCTAGCCAGGGATGCTTGTTTCAGAATGCTTATGTGACATCTCCGGGTAGTAGTCCTTCCAGAGCATCTATTTTATCAGGAATGTATCCTTGGCAAATAAAGGAGGCAGGAACTCATTGTTCATATTTTCCAAAAGATATAGTTTGCTATACAGATATTCTGACTGCTAATGGTTATAACGTAGGTTATACTGGTAAGGGGTGGGCACCAGGCGATTGTAAGGAAAGAGGGGTAAATCCCGCAGGAAAAGCTTTTAATAAGAAAAAACTGACCCCTCCCTATAGTGGCATATCCAATATAGACTATGTTGAAAACTTTAAATTGTTTTATCAAGATAGCGATAAAAAACAACCATTCTGTTTTTGGGTAGGCTTTAATGAACCACATAGAGGTTTTGAACGTGATTCATGGCAGAAAGAGAATAAATCACTCTCAATCGTTAGTGTACCGGGTTTCTTGCCTAATCATGATGTTGTTAAAGGTGATTTATTGGACTATTCGGTAGAAATAGAATATCAGGATGCACAATTACAAAAGATAATTGATTTTCTGAAGGAAAAAGGTTTGTTTGATAATACATTGATTATAGTGACTGCTGATAACGGTATGGCTTTTCCAAATGCAAAAGCTACCTGTTACGATGCCGGGGTACATGTTCCATTAGCCATCTGTTGGGGAGACAAGATAAAAAGAAAGAATACTAGCGAAATTGTTAGTTCTGTAGATTTTGCTCCAACGATGTTGGACGCAGCAGGTATAAATCGTTCTTCCTATGGGCACATGTCAGGCAAAAGTATGTTGCCTTTCTTAATGGAAAACAAAGAACAGAAAAGAGAAGCTGTCTATTTTGGAAGAGAAAGACATAGCTCTTCACGGTATGCAAACTTAGGTTATCCAATAAGAAGCCTTAGAAAAGGAAATTATTTGTATATAAGGAACTTTCATCCGGAAAGATGGCCAGCAGGTGATCCGACACCTTTGGATAAAAACAACAATTTGGCAAAGGCCCATTCTGGTTATTTCGATATAGACGGTTCACCTACTAAGCAGTTTTTTATTAATAACAGGGAGAATGGCGATGGTGTACAATTTTTCATCCGTACTGTCGGTTTCAGACCTTATGAGGAGTTATATAACATTGAGAATGATCCCTGTTGTCTTGATAATTGTATTGAAAAACCAGAATATAAGGGTGTATTGTCAGAGTTAAGAGGCAGATTGGATCAGTTACTATATCAGACGAATGATGTAAGAGTAACTTCCGAAAAGGGGGACAGTATTTGGGAATCATATCCACGAATAGATAGTGTAAGGAATTTTCCTCCCTATGAGTAGTATTTTAGTGTTATTTTTTTTAGATGGAGACTATGAATAAAAGAGTATATTTATTGTTTATATGTTTGAGTGTTTTGCTTGTTCAAAATATATTTGCTCAAAAGAATTTATTGACAAATTTTCCCAATGGATTTACTCCGGAGGAAGTCGGAAGTCGCTTGGCCTACAGGTTCGTGAATAGTAAGCATGCACTTTATGTAGGTAAGTGGATAGGGTATTATGAAACATTCACGCATAGTGCAGCTTTTGAATATGCTGTAATGACGAAAAAAGACAGATTGGCAAAGCTTGTTCAGGATAAATTTGACTGTTTATTGACAAAAGAGAAACGGTATTTGCCTCCTAAGAACCATGTTGATTTAAATACGTTTGGCAGTTTACCTTTGAAACTGTATAAAGTGACAAAGAAGAAATGCTATTTTGATCTTGGTATGTCTTATGCGGACAGCCAGTGGGAGGTTCCGGCTGATGCCAAGCCCAAGCAAAAAGAGTGGGCGGATAAAGGGTATACGTGGCAGACACGATTGTGGATTGATGATATGTACATGATTCCCATTTTACAAATAGAGGCGTATAAAGCTACTAAAGACTCGAAATATATAGACAGAGCAGCTAAGGAGATGGTATTATACTTGAATGAATTGCAGCGGCCTAATGGTTTGTTCTATCACGCTCCTGATGTGCCTTTCTATTGGGGACGCGGAAACGGTTGGATTGCTGCAGGTATGGCCGAGTTGTTACAATATCTGCCGAAGAAGCATAAGGACCATCCGCGCATCTTGCAGGGATATCTGACGATGATGAACAGTTTGAAAGATTTCCAAAACAGCAGGGGGATTTGGAATCAATTGATTGACCAACCCGATTGTTGGGCCGAAACTTCCGGTTCTGCGATGTTTACTTTTGCGTTCATCAAGGGAGTGAAAAACGGTTGGCTGAATGCCAAAGAATATGCACCATTAGCCCGCAAGGCATGGCTCACCTTGGTGCCGTATGTAAACGAGGATGGAGATGTGACTGAAATCTGCATTGGAACGGACCGAAAGAATGACAAACAGTATTACTATGATCGCAAGCGTTGTATTGGTGATTATCATGGACAGTTAGCATTTCTTTGGTGTGTAGTAGCATTGCTAGAGTGATATCATAATTAAAGAAGAGTAAAGCATAAACGTATGATATTTATTGGTTGAATAGTAATGGAATGTTTCCAGTTATCTGAAAAAGACTCTACTGGAAAACTTAAGGTGAAGAAATCTGTTTTGCAGATCCAACCATAATCAGTGCGGTAAATACTACTTGATTGGTACTGGAGACAATGTTTCGGAAGCAAAGGCTTTTACCGCTTTAATGGTTCAAGGAGAATGACTGTTATTATTTGACTTAATAGACTATCATAGTTCTCTTTTGCTGCCAAAAATACCTCTTATTGTAATGGAAAAATTTTTATAGATAATAACAAATGTGAAAACAATATCTGACTATTAATCATGTCGGAATTATGTGCTGCAAAACATAATCAAGAAAGAATTATTTGTTCTAGAGCAACAATACTACTGCTGAAACACGGCTATAATCAGTTCTCTACGGGACTCATGTAAAGAATGTGATGTTAACCCGAGAAAATGACTGAATAATCGGCAAGCATTCTTATTATCTTGCTTCGAAATCAAACAGAGACTTAAATGGACTGTTACTAGATGTATGAAAAAGTGGGATGGCTTTGGGAAAAAAGAGACTGTCGCTCCCCAAATATACTAATGACAAAATAAGGGTGTCTTTATAATGGAATCCTACTTGAAAAAATGAATGCATGAGGTGTATTTTGTGAACCGCTAACTTTTAGTCTTGACAAGAAGGTTGATGTGGTATGAAAATTTGAAGACTAGAATGAGAAAAGTCAGAATACCGATTTTATGAAAAAAATGCACTAAAATATTTTATTCGTTAGTTGTAGGAAAACGCCGTATGAGTGATTTGTGCGCCCGTAGTGGATGTGTAGTAAATATGTCGATAGCAAGGCATTAGGTAACTTTTCCAAAACCTATCATCCCCCGACTTATCTGTTCAACGAAAGACGGCAGGGAGTGTAGCATGTTGGGAAAGTCATAAGTCAGATAGTTCTTAAATCTGTGATCGAATGATGAGATGAAATATATAGATACGAGGATAAAATCCTGATTGATTGAATGACAACCTAAGTGGTCGTTGCAGAGACTTTGACATGAGAATAGCTAAACTCGTCATATTAAGATACTTCTGATACAGAAGATCAGTAGCAAAAGCTGGAAATTATCGTAATGCAACCATTGGCAATGGTAAAGGGTGGAAACCATATTCGACAATCTATCATGCTGTTGTTAGTACACAGCTAAACGGGGATTACCTGACTCGGAATGCTGCAAGGCTATGAGGTTTAGCCTCTGAATATCCGACACGGTAACGGAGTTTCTGTAGTAATTTGAGTAAGGGAAAGTCTTGTAAATGGCAAAAGGGAGCAGTTAAAGGTTTAATACAATTTTAGAAAAAATGTGCAAGACATTATGAGAAATTCAGAGAAAGTATTAAACGGTCTATCAAAGCATAGTCTGCAAGTAAATTACAAGTTCAATCGACTGTATCGAATCTTGTTTAACGAAGAGATGTATTATGTTGCCTACCAACGCATTTATGCAAAGGAAGTAATATGACTGAAGGCTCTGACGGGAAAACAATAGACGGTATGAGTTTAACTCGGATTGCTGATTTGATTGACTTACTCCGAAAGGAGACATATCAGCCAAAACCTGCAAGACGGGTGTATATTCCAAAGAAAAACGCGAAAATGCGACTGTTAGGGGGGCCATCTTTTGACGGCAAATTGGTATAGAAAGTAACACGGATGATTCTCGAAACCATTTATGAAGGGCAGTTTCAAGACTGCTCACATGGTTTCAGATCCAATGCTTTCTACGATTGATAGGAAAATTCTTGAAAGCGGGTTATCTTGAAGATTGGACATTTCACAATACTTTCAGCGGCACTCCGCAAGGAGGAATAGTTAGCCCTATTTTGGTTAACATCTATTTAGACCGACTTGATGAGTTCATGATGGGAATACATCCAGAGATTTGATGTGGGAGTCACAGCGACTCGCAAACCTTTCGAGGGGCGCAGAAGTCTTGATTTTCAGAAGAAAGTGGCTATGCAAAAACTTGAAACGGTAACGGCTAAGAGTGAACGCAAAAAAGCTGTAGAACAGCTCAATGTTATTGACAGAACAAGATTGCAGATACCCAGTTTTGATGAAATGGACAATGGATACAAAAGGCTTAAATATGTGAGATATGCCGATGATTTTCTGATTGGTGTAATTGGTAGTAAGGAAGATTGTCAAAGAATTAAAGAGGATATTAAGAACTTCCTTGAACCCGAATTGAAATTCGAATTTTCTGACGAAAAAACTCTGATTACCCACAGTCAAAAAGCGGTGAAATTCCTTGGATATGCGGTCTTGGCAAACCGTTCCAATCTTGCCAAACGAGATAATACGGGTAGATTGTCAAGGGTATATAACAAGAAAGTTCTATTGAGAATTTCTATGGAAACCATTAAGAAGAAATTACTTGATTTCGGAGTGTTGGAGGTAAAAACTCACAACGGGAAAGAACACTAGAAGCCGAGGGAGCATAGAAAAAGTATCTGTAATGATGACTTGGAAATCCTTCAAAAGTATAACCACACGATTAGAGGATTCCACAACTATTATGCGATTGCAAACAACAGTTCTTTACTCAACTCTTACAAGTATATCATGGAGTATAGTATGTATAAAACGTTTGCCGGCAAATACAAGAGCAAAGTATCCAAGATTGCCCGCAAATATAAACAAGATGGTTTATTCACTGTACAATATCAGGGCAGTAAGGGAAGAGAGAAGCAACAGACATTTTACAACGAAAGTTTCTCAAGAAGAAAAAACTGAGGTAGGAGAAAATATTGACAATTCCACCGTAGTTTATCATGCCAACAGAACAAGCCTTATTGATAGGTTGAAAGCTGAGAAGTGTGAGATATGCGGAGTAACAGGCAAATTGGATATGCACCACGTTCGCAAATTAAAGGCTTTAGACGGTAAAGGATATGCCGACAAGCTAATGATTGCAAGACGCGGGAAAACCATAGCCTTATGTTGAAGTTGCCACTTCAAGGTCCATTCGGGCAGTATAGACTGACTCTTTAATGGAGAACCGGATATACGGAGACGTGTACGTCCGGTTCGGAGGCGAGTACTTGGAAACCTACCATAGAAATATGACAAGGAGCTGGGTACTTGGCCTACTAATATACTTATCATACAGTCTGGTGTGGTTACGCGCTGTTAGATTGATGTAACTGTAAGTTTTCCCGATTTGTTTGTACTAGGTAATGTGATTTCTAATAATCCTTGATGGTATGTTCTGCTTTCAACCACTTTCCCATTGAAAGTTACTTGGTAATTTTTCTCCGGATTCATGCAAACAAGAATTGTTCGCTGATGAGGAACTGTTGAATCATCAAAAGCTATTTCTGCCTGATACTGTGTATAATCATCATTGAAATGACTGTTGGAAATCCACACTTCGAAGCCGGTTGAAACTTTCCCTATCCGATAGTATGCAGCAAACCAGTTGAGTATAGGAGATGATAAACCGGAGAATTGATGCCATCCGGCTCCACGTTGTGAGGAGATAATGAAGTGTTCGAAGGTGTAATAACTCTCCTTACATTCTTTTTCCCATGTATTTAATGCGGTAGTTGCTACTTGATAGGCTTTTTCTCCTTCTCCAAGATCCAGTAAGGCTTTCCACACCATCCATTGATGAGGAAACCAAACGGCTCCATTCCAATAACCGTCTGTACGATAATAAGGTGCAGACTGGTCTACTGTAGAAATTCCTACTTCTGTCCACATCTCATCAGGAGAAAATACATGGTTTATCATCCTGCTTGTTTGTTCTTTGGAGGAGATGTTTGCAATAAGTGGGCTTACTCCGTCCAGTCCCTTATTAAAGTTAGAACCATCTTTATATCGATAGATGCCTTTAGGTTTGCCATCTTTGTCATGCATTACATATCCGAAATAACCGGTTTCCTCATCCCATGAATAGGTTTGTAATGCATTTGACAGTTGTTTGATGGTTTGCTCATACTCTTTTACATCTTTTTTAAGACCTAGTTCTTTTGCTGCTAAACGTAAAATTTTAGCAGCTCTGATATAATAAGCCGAAGATACCACTGGAGTAACAGAAGCCTTGTCACGTAAAGCATGTTGAGGCGGATAATCATCCCATCCTCCTGAATTATAGAAATAATCCCATGTTCGTAGCAGACCGGAACCTTTCATTCGGGTTGTGGAGTAGGGATTCTTACCTGTCATAAAATCAAAGAACTGCTTCAGTCGCGGGTATAGAAATTGCAATGCTTCTTTTGACTGTGTATTATTCCATAAATCGTAATAGGCATACATCTGTATGGGCAATGGAGTGCCATGATGAATAAATGCAGATTCACTGCCTACAGGAGTTGTATAAGCTCTGATACACTCAAAAGCCTTAGTAATATCCACATCTATTAATCCCAGAGCTATGAAACCGGAATCCCATGTATAAAGGCTATTCCAATTTTTGCCGGGCGTAAAATGCCGGATATATTGCCCTTGGGTATGGACGGGATAAACAATGTTGGATAATAATGCTGATTGCAGCAAGCGACGTCCGAATTCATACTTCTTGCCATCTGCTAATATTCTGTCTTCAGAGTTATTCGAATCCTTTTGTATTAATGAAGTCAGAGTTTCCGGTGTGGAATGAAACTTCTGAATCTGTTCATTGACTTGTTGGGGTGTTCCGGTGCAGACTAAGGCGTATATTGTCTGTTGGGAGTGAGGCGCCAAGACAATCGGACGTAGAAAAGCATTAGAATAATGCCACTCTCTGTTTCCTATTAGTCTCGATGATACATGGTCGTGAGTCTTTTTGCGGAAGAAAGATTCCAGATTGTTATCCAGAACTTCCCGAATCTGAGATTCTTGGTAATTCCATGCTATTCCATAATAGTTATCACATTCCGGATATTTTAAGATAAAATCTTGTTTCGTTTTTCCCGATTTAATTTCGGGAATAAAAGAAAGCTTCCTAGGCAGTATCTTGATTTGCTTAATATCTTCTTCGCTACCGATAAAGAAACCATCTAAATCAGTACTGTGAGTACCCTCCGAAATTAATTTTAGCGTATATTTTCCTGGTTCTTTGCAAATATAGGGGATTGAGACTATGTTATATTCTCCGGTGCCTTGTAGCTCTAGGCGGCTTTCGGTTATTCCTTTTACTTGAAAAGTGCTTGTTTTTCCTTTAGGAGTATTGTATCTAAATCCTATCATTCCTTTTTCTTTTCCAGGAAGGATATTTATTTCATAGCTCACTTTGTCTCCCTTATCTCTTCCAAATCCTTTTCCTAGAACAAAACCACTGAGTGATTGAGAAGTTCGCATTTCGTTCCTTTTCCATCCGTCGTATACTAAATTATACTGTGGAGATTTGCGTACAGGCTCATTTGATATATAATCGGTTGCATTATACCACTGTATATTTGAATCTTCAGGGATTTTGAACTGAGGTTGTTCTTCTTCATAATCGATATATGCCATCAAATTGAGAACGATATTTTGGTTAACAGCAGTATTATTGACGCAATTCATGCCTGCCAGTGTTCTGTGTTCATCTAATATATAATAGGTGACATCAGTAAATACTTGGTCTTTCCACTCCATTTCATAGCGGTATGTGATGCGGCTCATGGATGAATTGATATCCCAAGGGTAATAAGATGATTCGAAAAGCACATGAGGAACCAGTTGACGATTGCGGTAATAGCCTGGCATTACAGAGAAATCGAAACGCATTCCGGCTTTCATATCGGGTATATGCGATATTCCGGCGTATCGTTTAGAGTAAGGCCCCCAAGCTTGCAGTGAGGTGATGTCGTGACTATCGGTAAAACATGATGGAGAGATCGTTGGCTGTCCCAATGCAGATGTTGCTGTCCAAATAACTGTCAGTAACATCAATAATGATTGCTTAGTTTTCATATTAGAATGTAAAATAGTTCATGCAGCAAAGGTATAACTTTTGAAAGTTTAGGAAGAAAGAATCTGTTCAATAAAGAAAAGAAAATACTCATAATAGAAATAGTCGGTTGCTATAATCTTATAAATCCTTTTCGCCTGTTGGTTATTTAATTTGTTAGGAGATAATTTCCCATTTGTTGAGTGCTAAATATATCTAATTAAAATTTATTGAAAAGATATAGCAGTGAGTTATACAATTTTTGATAGTTTAATATACATGTAATGCCCATCGAGATATACTTATTTTGATAATTGGCAGAATACGATTGTTGTTAATATAGCAACTTTAGTTGGAAAAAGAAGAGATACTTTCATTTTTTGAACAATTAATTTCTTCTTTTTCTTCTAATTTCCCTTTCTTTGCAATGCTTTACAGAGCTTATATTCGCTAATTAATACTATAGAACATGAAACAGAAATCACTAGAAACACTATGTGTATTGCCTATATGTAACTCAATATTCACACGCATGAGCAATAAACACATTTTATCTACTCTACTTGGTTCTTTACTAATACCACAGATCAGTGCTGCTGTAACTAACAGACCGAACATTTTATTCGTTATTTCTGATGATCAATCTTATCCACATGCATCAGCGTATGGATCTTCTTTAGTGAAAACGCCTGGATTTGATTTGGTTGCTCAAAATGGCTGGTTATTTAATAACGCTTTTGTGACTTCTCCCGGGAGCAGTCCTTCCCGTGCTTCTATACTTACAGGACTTTATCCTTGGCAGATAGAAGAAGCGGGTACGCATGCTTCTTCTTTCCCGGTTGATTATAAGTGCTTCCCAGATTTATTGGAAGAGGCAGGTTATTATATTGGATACACCGGAAAAGGCTGGGGACCTGGAAATTGGAAAATATCAGGGCGTAAGCGTAACCCGGCTGGTCCCGAATATAATAAAATGCGTATCCATCCTCCATATAAGGGGGTCTCTAACATTAATTACTCTCAAAATTTCAAAGAATTTCTTCATGGAAGAGAAGGAAAACAACCTTTTTATTTTTGGGTCGGTACAAATGAACCACATCGACCTTATGAAAAAGATAGTTGGGAAAAGGCTGATAAAAGACTGACTGACGCAGAAGTGCCTCCATTTCTGCCTGATAATCCTACTATAAGAAAAGATTTATTGGATTATGGTACTGAAATAGAATGGTATGATAGTCAATTATCTCAAATTATCGATATATTGAAAGAAGAAGGTGAATTTGATAATACTTTAATTATAGTCATGGCCGACAATGGTATGCCTTTCCCTTTGGCTAAAGCAACCTGCTTCGAATATGGTATCCATGTTCCATTAGCGATATGTTGGGCAGATGGAATTAAAGATGGAGGAGTTAGTGATGAGCTTGTTAGTAGTGTGGATTTATTCCCAACCATACTTGATGCTGTCGGTATTCGATATAAAGAAAAGGCAGGAAATAGTATACTCCCGTATCTAAAAAAACAAAAGAAAACAACTGGACGAAATACAATTTTTGCAGGAAGAGAACGTCATAGTTCTGCGCGATATAATAATTTAGGATATCCTATGCGTGTATTGAGAACCAAAGAGTTCCTTTACATAAGGAATTTTTGTCCTGAAAGATATCCTGCCGGTGATCCTTGCTATATAAATAAGGAGGGAAATTTGACGCCGATGTATAGTGCTTATTTTGATATAGACCAAGGCCCGGCCTGGAGGTTTATTATTGATGAAAAAGATACTCCCGAAATATATCCTTATTTTCTGAAAGCAGTGGCAAAACGTTCATATGAAGAATTATATAATATTAGTTCAGATCCTGGTTGCCTTAATAATTTAGTAGGAGATAGTAAATACATGAAAGAATTGGAGCATCTTCGTAATAAGATGAATGATACACTCAAGAAGACTGAAGATGCACGCTATCTGAATAGTTCTGATCAAGATCAAAATGTTTGGGAAACCTATCCACGGTTAAACGGAGTAATACGTACCTTCCCGAAGCCTTTGTTCTGATAATAGTTGCTTTGAATAATATTCTAAAAGCACCCACGAATATCATTAATCGGGGTGCTTTTTTGACTTTATATTTGGAAGAAAAAAAATAGTCAGTATGTTGAGCTTGCTTATAATAATATTGTAATAAGTGGTAGTTTACCTTATATTAATAATGAATGAGAATATCAGAAGTTGAGTTGTTACGAATTAAAGGAGAAACAATTTGTTCAATAAAAGAAAGAATAATCCATAATAGTTAACTTGTTGGATATCTGTGGTAGATTCATTTATATAGCTGAAATGGGCGTTATAGCATATCCTAAAGGATCTTTTTAATTCTTAAATTAGTTTGGGACTAATTTTCCATTAATTGGTCTATTTATAGTATTATAATTTATCCGAATTTTCTACTTTTGTTTCATCCAAAAGGATAAATATAAGGTTTTCAACAGGACAGAACTCAATTAACAGAAGATAATAATCTTCATGACATGAACAAGAAAGGTAAAAATAAAGATTGTAATAATAAGAATTTTGATTTAGGTATAGTTGGTTGAAGGGATTGTTTAAAGGATGACGTTTATTGTAAATATTATCATACGTAAGAAATGACAAAATTCAACTTAAATCTATATATGATGAATAATAAATTGATAAAAGAAAGTTTAGCTCTGGGTATACGCTGTTTTATATACCTATTAATAGGAATTATTTTATTTGAATCGTGTGGCTCGGACAACAGTAAAAATGAACTTACTGGAAGTGGGGGCAATACTACTAATCAATATTTGTTATTGCAGCAGAGTGGTCTGAATAAAATCACGGTAACCGGTAATGAAAAAGAGTATTGTTTTATTCTCACAGTAAAAAAACTGGGGGGGGGTAAAATAGATTCTGAACTTGGTGCAAAGTTAGAAGCATGGAATGAAGAACAGCTGGTTATATATAATGATAGACAAAAGACTTCATATAAGCTTTTACCGGCATCTTTATATTCTTATACTCCAGAGAATATAGTTTTTGATCAAAGCACTAATCAAGTGGATGTGGAAATAAAATTTGATCCGTCTAAAGTCTTTTCTGAGTTGAAAAAAACAAATGCTCAATATGTCATTGCTTTAAAATTAAAGAGTGATATACTAAAGGTGAAAGAAAGTGAGAGTGATATATTACTAAGTCTCTTTATTGATTATCCTAAGGTGAGTTTAGCCTCTTCTAATGTATATCAGGTGAGTGTAAATAAAGATGATACAAATGTAAAGATCATGACTTGTCTTAGCAGCCAACTTAATGATGAAAGTATTGGTAGTTGGTGTGACTTTGATTGTAAACTCAGCCTTCCGAATAATGCAGAAGAATTGGTCGCTGCTTATAACCAGTTGAATAAGACTGATTATGAATTATTGCCACAAAATAGCTATCAATTGGGCGATGAAATACATTATAATGTAGGAGACTCTCAGATGGAAGGAATGATTTCTATCCGTCGGGAGAAGCTGGCTGTCAAATATTATCTACTGCCATTGCAATTAATTGGTACAGGAAATAATAATGTAATGTATGATGATGCAGTACACTATATGGTTATTTCTCGGAGTTATCAGAATCCAATTATTGATCAGAGTGCAGCGGACCCGACTGTAATTTTAGCCAATGATGGTTATTTTTATCTTTATGCAACTGGTGGAAATGTACCGGTTTATCGTTCTAAAGATTTGGTAGAGTGGAAGTATATAGGTTCTGCTTTTACTGCTCAAACGCGTCCCAATTGGGAGCCGATGAAGGGCCGTGCCATATGGGCACCTGAGATTCGTTATATTAAAGATAAATATGTATTATACTATTCTTGGGCGATATGGGGAAAGCAAGATGAATGTCATATTGGTGTGGCTACAGCTGACTCTCCAGAAGGACCGTTTATTGATCATGGGTGCCTTATCAATGGGAAAGAAATCGGAGTACGCAATTCTATAGATCAGTTCTATATTGAAGAGAATGGTAAAAAGTATATGTTTTGGGGCAGTTTTAACGGCATTTATGCTACAGAGTTAACTGATGATGGTTTAGCAGTAAAAAGGAAGACGGATGGAACGCCGGTATTGTTGAAGAAGGTCTGTGGGGCTAAGTTTGAAGCAACAAATATTTATAAAAGAGGTGATTATTTTTATCTTTTTGCTTCTGTTGGAAGCTGTTGCGATGGCCTTAATAGTACTTACCGGGCAGTTGTCGGACGTTCCAAAGATTTGCTGGGACCTTATGTAGATGATAAAGGTGGTGATATGCTTCAAAATAATTTTAAGCTGGTGGTTAATAAGAATAATGTTTGGGTGGGTCCGGGGCACAACAGTATTTTAATAAAGGATGATGAGGGTACTGAGTGGGTGGTTTACCATAGCTATAAGGTTGATGCCATAGATGACGGGCGAGTTGTTTTACTTGATCGTTTACGGTGGGATGAAAATGGTTGGCCATATATAAAAGGACTAGAACCCTCTAATTCTGATTTAGTGCCAGTCTTTAAATAACTTCTATGAATTTGTAACATACGAAAGTAATTATTCATAGAAACTTAATACTAAAATTCTATTTATTAACATTTAAAATCAATGTATTATGAAAATGAAAACAGAAAATCATGGTTGGCTTTTCCTATGGGGATTGCTGACATTGGTTAGTTTTTGCTTCATTGGCTGTAAGGATGATGATGGAGGCGAGAAAGGGGCGCTTTTTGATCCAAGTAAGCCAGTGGTAATTTCTGATTTTATTCCCAAGGAGGGAGGTTGGGGATCTCGTTTATTATTGTATGGAAATAATTTTGGCGATGATCCGACTAAAGTGAAAGTAACTATCGGAGGGAAAGAAGCGAAGGTAATTACTGTAACGAACGATAATTTGTATTGTTTTGTGCCACGTGGTGCCGATGCAGGTAATATTGAAGTCACTGTTCTCGACGGACGTGGGGAAGAATTAGCTTATGGAGAGATAGATGAAAAATTTGTCTATAAGAAGAAAATGCTGGTATCTACTTTGGTCGGAGAGACAAAGCCTGATATATTGGACGAAAATACAAACTTTGATATCATAGATGGTCCATGGGGAAACTGTGGAGGATTGGAAAAAATGGAGTGGTTGGTTTTTGATCCTAATAACAAAGATCGTTTGTATGTGTGTGGAGGAGGAAAAACACATCGAATTGTTGATTTCGCTGAAGAAACGTTGGAGTCGATAAAATTTACAGGTGAAGCTGCTGGTACTGCTAATATTTTGAGTTTTACAAATGACGGTCAGCTGATGGTTGTCAGGGATATTGCTCAAGACAATAAAAATGGAATATTTTTTTATTCGCCGGAGTCAAACTTTCAAACACAGGTAAAGGCCATATATGCTCGTGGTTGTAGAGCAGCGATTCCTCATCCTATTAATGGGGAAATTTATACTTCTCGATTTGATAAAGGATGGATTGGACGGTATGACCCTGTTACGGGTGATTATAAGATGGATAAGATTCAAATGCCTTATGGTTCTATACAATGTTTTATCGCTATTCATCCCAAAGGTGACTATATGTATATTATGGTGAGAAATAAGCATGTGATTTATCGTGCGGATTATGACTTTGATGAGAAAACATTTACTACCCCTTATTTGGTTTGTGGAAAATATGAAGCATCAGGAATCGTGGACGGTGTTGGAGGTAATGTTCGCATGAACGAACCGCAACAAGGATGCTTTGTGAAAAACGATGAGTATGCAGGGCAAAAGGATGAATATGATTTTTATTTCGTAGATAAGCAAAATCATTGTGTCCGTACTCTGACACCTACTGGGCGTGTAAAAATATATGCAGGAAGACCAAATGGTGATGGTACGAAAGGGTTTAACGATGGAGATTTACGTAAAGAGGCTCGCTTTAATTTTCCTGCAAGTATAGTGTGGGATGAAAAGAGAGAATGTCTCTTGGTGGGAGACTCAAATAATCATCGTATCCGAAGAATTGCTATGGAAGACTAATAATGATAAATACACTTATGATGAGAAATATTTTATTAATATGTATGATGTTACTCGGATTCTCGGTTCATGCTTTTGCACAGAAAGAGATTGTAGTGACAGGTATCGTAACTGATACAAACAAAGAACCGTTAATAGGTGTCAATGTATCTATTGCGAATATGCCCGGTTTAGGTGCGATAACCGATATAAATGGTAAGTTTCTACTCAAAATGCCTCCTTATAACAAATTAGTTTTTACTTATATTGGATATGAACCAGTGGAAGTATTGGTAAAAGAGCAACGAACAGTAAATATAGCTATGGAGGAAGCTAAAGCTACCCTTATTGATGAAGTAGTAGTTACTGGTACTGGTACACAAAAGAAAATTGCTGTGACTGGTGCTGTGACCAATGTAGATGTTGCAGCATTGAAAACAAGCCCAAGTGCTTCTATGGCTGATGCATTAGCGGGTGTTGTTCCTGGAATCCAGGCTATGCAATCCAATGGTCGACCTGGTTCTGTTTCTGAGTTTTGGATACGAAGTATCTCTACTTTTGGTGCTAGTAATGCTGCATTGGTTTTAGTTGATGGATTTGAACGCGACTTGAATGAGATTAATGTCGAAGATGTGGAATCTTTTACGGTATTGAAGGATGCTTCAGCTACGGCAATTTATGGTAGCAAGGGAGCTAATGGTGTTATTTTGGTTAATACTCGTCGTGGTAAAGAGGGGAAAATTAACATAAATGCTAAAGTCGAAACTTTTTATAGTATGTTTACTCAGCTTCCTGAATTTGTAGATGGGTACACGTATGCTTCGATGGCAAACGAGGCGAAGACGACTCGTAATCAAGAACCTTTGTATCAGCCTGAAGAATTGGAATTATTCCGTCTTGGTCTTGATCCGGATTTATATCCGAATGTGGATTGGATGGACTTGATATTGCGAGATGGTGCATGGAGCACTCGTGCTTCATTAAATATGACTGGTGGTGGTAGGACTGCCCGCTATTATGTTGGTGGTAGCTATCAGGATCAACAAGGTATGTACAAAACAGATAAGTCGCTGAAGAAATATAATACTAATGCTAATTTCCGAAAGTGGACATATCGTATGAATGTGGATATTGATATAACTAAAACAACCTTGTTGAAAGTTGGTGTTTCTGGTTCATTACGTAAACAGAACGATCCGGGTGTAGGAACAGATGCTATTTGGACAACGTTGATGGGATATAACTCTATTATGATGCCGATAACATATTCAGATGGTAAAGTATCCTCTTGGACTGCAAAGGAAGGTAATATCAATCCATGGGTGCAAGCTACTATGACTGGATACAATGAAAGTTGGCAGAATAATATTCAAACAAATGTAACGTTGGAACAGAAGCTGGATTTTATTACGAAAGGACTTAAATTTATTGGACGCTTCGGGTATGATACGGAAAACTCCAATTGGATAAAACGAGTGAAGTGGCCAGAACTATATAAAGCAGAACCTTATCGTGATGTAAATGGGGATTTGATTTTTACTCGTGTTTCGGAGGAGAAGAAGATGACACAAACTTCCGGTTCAAGTGGAAAAAGAAATGAGTTTTTAGAATGGGAATTGCATTATAACCGTGGATTTAAAGATCACCATGTGGGAGCGGTTGTAAAGTATTCACAATCTGCAAAAACAGCAACTCAAGGTATCGGTACAGATCTTAAGAATGGTATTTCTCGGCGTAATCAAGGATTAGCTGGACGTGCTAACTATAACTGGAAATATCGTTACTTTATTGATTTTAACTTTGGGTATACTGGCTCGGAGAATTTCCATAAAGATAATCGTTTCGGTTTCTTTCCTGCTATTTCTGGTGCATGGAATATGGCGGAAGAATCTATTATTAAAGATAATTTAAAATGGGTGAATATGTTTAAAATACGTTATTCGTATGGTAAAACAGGTAATGATAATTTAGGAGATACTCGTTTCCCATATTTGTATAATCTTGAAACAATGTTGGAGAGAGACAAAGATGGAAAAGTAGTAAGTGGAAATAACCCTGTTGGGGGATATCAATTTGCGGATTTTGGCTATAACAGATATTATGGTGGTATGCGCTATACTTCTGTCGCTTCAACGAACGTGTCATGGGAAGTATCCACAAAACAAGATTTAGGTATAGATTTTTCATTTTTTGATGATAAACTATCAGGTTCTATAGATTACTTTCATGAACGAAGAGAAGGCATTTATATGGAACGTAACTATCTACCTTGGGTCGCTTCATTGGGTACATGGACGGAATATAAGGATGGTAAAGCAAATGAAAAGGATATTCACCCTTATGCCAATGTCGGAATAGTTGAAGCGCGTGGATTTGATGGAAATTTGTCTTTCCGCCATAAAATAGACAAAGTGGATTTGACTATACGTGGAAACATGACTTATAGTAAAAATGAGATTTTAGAGCGTGATGAAGAAAATACTGTCTACTGGTATAAAATGCAGGAAGGGCACCGGGTTGATCAAGCTATGGGACTGGTTGCATTAGGCCTATTTAAGGATTATGAAGAAATTCGTAATTGGCCAAAACAATTTGGTGATGTTATGCCGGGTGATATTAAGTACAAAGATATTAATGGAGACGGAGTAATTGATGATAATGATAAGGTGGCAATTGGTGCAACAAAAAAACCTAATTTTACGTATGGTTTCGGTGTGTCGGCAAAATGGAAAGGTTTAGATGTGAATGTACATTTCCAAGGTGTAGGTAAATCCACTTATTTTATAAACGGTTCTACTGTTTATATGTTCTCCGGCGGTAATAGTGATGGTGATGGTTGGGGAAATGTGATGAAAGAAATGGCTGAAAGCAATCGTTGGATTTTAGGTGTCAATGAAGATCCGAATGCAGAATATCCTCGTTTGACTTATGGAAAGAATGATAATAATAATCGTGCTTCTACATATTGGCTTAGAAATGGAGCTTATCTTCGTTTGAAGACATTAGATATTGGTTATACACTTCCTGCAAGTCTAGTTCGTAAAGCTCATATGAATACGGTACGTATTTTCTTTACTGGGACTAATTTACTCACTTTCTCTAAGTTTAAGCTTTGGGATCCGGAAATGGGAAGTTCTACAGGAAAGTCGTATCCGCTAAATAAGACGCTTTCTTTAGGTGTATCTGTTAATTTGTAAAAAAAGAATATGTATGAAAAAGATAATAACAATTTTATCCTTCGCTGTGGGATTGACCTCTTTAGTAGGATGCTCTGATTATTTAGATTCAGATTATCTATTTGATGAAAGAATGAGCATTGAAGATGTCTTTAGCAATCGGGATTATACAAACAGGTGGTTAGCAAGAGGGTATTCTTATTTAAGTAATGGTTACTTACAGGATGTTTGTAGTAAGAGAGATTATCCTTTTAATTTTGCTGATGACATGTATTATGGAGACGGTGGTTATGAGAAATGGAAGAGTGGCCAATATAGTGAAAGTGGAGTTAATAATTCCAGTAGTGGTATTTGGAAGAATGCTTATTTGGGTATTCGTCAAGTAGCTATATTCTTGAATAATATAGATAAAAATAAGGAATTTACAGAAGAAGAAATCACAGATTTTAAAGGGCAGGCGCATTTTTTGAAGGCATACTATTATTGGTTGATGCTTCGTGCATTTGGTCCAGTGCCTATCATTCCGGATGAGGGGGTCGATTACACAAAAGAATATGATGAATTAGCTTACCCGAGAAATTCGTATGATGAATGTGTGGACTACATTACTGGTGAACTTTTGAAAGCTGCAGAACGATTACCATTACAACGTTCAGTACAGGAGGTGCTTCGTCCGACGAGAGGAGCTGCCTTAGCTTTACGAGCCAAAATTCTTTTGTATGCAGCTAGTCCGCTATTTAATGGAAAAGCTCCAGAAGTGGTGTCCTCAGCTTTGGTGAATAAAGATGGGAAACGTTTGCTTCCCGAAACTTATGATGAGTCTAAATGGGCAAAGGCAGCGGCGGCAGCTAAAGATGTGATGGATTTGAATATTTATGGCATACATGTGGCATACTTCAATAGTAATACTGGTGATATTGCATATCCAGCGACAATTGTTCCACCACATGATGATGAATTTTCCGATCAATCATGGCCAAATGGATGGAAAAATATTGATCCTTTTCAATCATATCGTGAAATGTTTGATGGAAGTATTATAGTAAGTCAGAATGAAGAACTAATTTTTACTCGAGGTAAGAACCAAAGCCGTGAAAGTGTAGATATTATGGTTGTTCACCAACTTCCACGTAATGGTGCTGGTGGATATGGTTCGCAAGGTATGACCCAAAAGCAATGTGATGCTTATTATATGAATGATGGTACGAATTGTCCAGGTATGAATGATGTGTACAAGGAGTTTGATGGATATAACGAACGTTATGATTCTCGTCCAAGAGAAGAGGGGTATGTAGAGACGAATGAATTAGTCGATTATCCCGAACTGGGGCCGTTGGGTACTGGTGTGTCTAAACAATATGTGCAACGTGAGCCTCGTTTTTATGCGTCAGTGGGCTATAATGGAAGTACATGGCATTTGTTAAATGCACTGAATGATAACACTCATGATGAGGAGAAAAATATACAAGTATTCTACTATCGTGGTGGAAGTAATGGGTATGCTAACTCCTCTTATTGGCTTCGCACAGGTATCGGTGTTAAAAAATATGTACACCCAAATGATATCAGTTATACGCAGAAAAATTCGTATGATGTTGATCGTATTGAGCATAAAGCAGACCCGGCCATTCGTTATGCAGAGGTATTGTTAATTTATGCAGAAGCATTGAATGAACTGACGGGTTCGTATGAGGTTCCTTCTTGGGATGGTAGTAAAATGCATTCTGTGAAACGTGACATAACTGAAATGAAGAAGGGGATTCGGCCTATTCGTATTCGTGCAGGATTGCCTGATTATGATAAAGTTAAAGGCCATGAAACTGCTTATGATGATCCAAATGAATTCCGAAGGATGTTAAAACGTGAGCGGCAGATTGAGTTTTTTGCTGAGGGGCATCGCTACTGGGATTTACGTCGTTGGTTAGATGCACCTCTAGAAGAAACTACTCCTGTATATGGTTGTAATATGTTGGCATCAAAGGATATGGCTGATCAATTTCATACACCTGTGATGTGTACATCGTTACCTACAATTTTTGCTGAAAAAATGTGGCTTTGTCCGATTGACCATACTGAATTAAAACACAATGTGAATCTGGTTCAGAATCCAGGTTGGACAAATCCTGAATAACCTTTTAGATATTGAATAAAATGAGGAATATATATTATTTGATTTTAGGCATGATGCTAACCATTTGTTGCACTGCCTGTAATAAGGAATGGGAAGATGAACAGTATTTACATATGGCTTCTTTTAAAGCGAATGTTAATGATCAAGGGGTAACTACGACATATGTACGCTTTAAGCCAGGTGGAGTGGTAAAATATGATCTTCCAGTTATTATGAGTGGATCTACTATGAATAACCAATCTCATACAATTCATTTTGGTTTGGATGCTGATACTTTGAAGCGGTTAAACATAGAACAATATGGGCATCGTGAGGAACTTTATTTTCAACAGTTGCCAACAAAGTATTATAATATGCCTGAGTCTGTGGAAATGCCTGCTGGTGAGTGTTTAACAACATTGCCAATTGAATTTACGTTGGATGAGACACTTGACCAGGCAGATAAGTGGGTGTTACCCATACAGATATTGGGTGACCAATCTTATGATTATCAGATAAATCCGCGTAAATACTATCGCAGAGCTATGCTGCGTTTGCTTCCGTTCAATGATTATTCAGGCACGTATGATGCGGCTCAATATCGAATTTTTCTTAAACCTGATGTGAAGAATCCTTTCACTATATCCTCGCAAAGAGCGTTTGTGGTAGATGATAGGACAATTTTTATCTATGCAGGTACAAGAGATATAGATTATCTTGATCGTAAACTATATAAAGTATTTATTCGTTTTCCGGAGAAGGGTACAGACTCGAAATTGTTAGAAGTGTGGTCTGATAATCCGGAAATCGAATTAAAGCTTGATGAACAAAAAGCATGTACCTTTACAATGAATGAAGAGATGGATGAGTTAAAGCCTTATCTAAAGAAGATTTATATTACTCTTTATTTATATTACTCTTTCAAAGACTATACAACTGTTCCTGGTACAAAGCTTGAGTACGTGGTAGAAGGCTCATTGGCAATGCAACGTAATCTGAATACCTTGATTCCTGATGAAGATCAACAGATTCAGTGGTAAGTTGAAATTTTGATTTAGGTCTTATAAAATGAGGAGGAGAATTCTACTTATCTGTTAGGAGAATTCTCCTCCTATTGTTTTAGCTAAGTCTTATTGGAAGAGTTTTCTAACCTGATTGTATTTAAAATAGAAAAACATGAAAGAATTGAAATATAAATTGTTTCTGAAAATATGGTTTATTGTTGGAATTATGTGTATGATGGTATGTGCATGTAATAGTGGCGATGATAAGCTATCGGATGAAGGAAAAGATATAGAAAATGAGCATGGGCAGCAAAAGGTTATGGAGCCGATTTCTGAATTTACTGCTGTTGCTACAGCAAAAGCTAACGAATTGCAATTGAAGTGGAAAAATCCTTCAGGTGCAGTGTTGGTAGAGATTTTTTATGCTTTAGAAGTAGGTGGTGGAGATGTTCCATTAACTACCAATGTACGAGTTTATGGTGAAAAGAACAGCAAATATACACTCCAATTGCCAGAATATGGAACGTACCAAATTGGTGCTGTGGCTGTTGATAATTACGGTAAACGTTCCGAGAAAGTGACTATCTCAGGTACTCCTGCCGAAAAAGATGCGATTGATCCGGATATAATAGCAGAGTATAAATTGCCCATTGCTGATCCTTATGTATTATACCATGAAGGTAAATACTATGCATATGGCACTCGTGTTAATGGTTTTGAAGTGTATATCTCTGAAGACCTGAAACAATGGAAACGAAATGATATCAAGGCTTTGTCACCGGAAAATTCTTGGGGAACGAGATGGTATTGGGCGCCGGAAGTATACTATGTGAAGTCGAAGAATCTATTTTATATGTTTTATTCAGTGGATGAACATATCTGTGTAGCTACTTCTACTAGCCCGGAAGGTCCATTCGTACAGAGAGAAAAGAAACCTATTGTAGCAGATGAAAAAGGAATTGATACCTCATTTTTTATAGATGATGATGGTACTCCTTATCTCTATTATGTGCGATTTACCGGGGGAAACGTGATTTGGGTAGCAGAAATGAATGATGACTTGACCAGTATAAAAAAAGAGACATTGACTAAGTGTATAAGTGCTACAGAACCTTGGGAGAAGAAACAAGGAACGATTGCCGAAGGTCCTTCGTTGTTGAAGAAAGGGAATACTTATTACCTGATATATTCGGCAAACCACTATGAAAGTAAAGACTATGCTGTAGGATATGCAACAGCTAGTTCTCCTAAAGGACCTTGGACCAAGTATAGTGGAAATCCGATTCTCCGAAGAGACAAAGAGGCTGCTAAGTCTGTAGGACTAGTCGGTACAGGACATGGAGCACCGTTTGTCTGTGCCGATGGAAGTTATAAATATATCTTTCATGCTCATGCAAGTGAGACTAGTGTAGGTCCTCGTACTTCTTATATCAGTAACTTCAATATCTCCGATAAAGGAGTAATTAGTATTACAGGAGAAACGATTGAACCGGTGAGAATAAAGTAACCATATAAACCAGGAGTACCATGAAAAATATCCGATTTAATATGCTGTTAGGTATCTGCTTCTTTCTCTTATCTGCATTGCTAGGTGCATGTGGTGGGGGCGACTCGCCTATCACGGATGAAATAGATGATGGAAAGCAAGATGGGCAGGGGCAAAAAACAGTACCTCCGGTTACCAATCTTGTGGCGGAGAAAACGGAGAGAGCGAATGAATTGCAAGTGAGCTGGACTAATCCTACTGGAGCTATTTCTGTAGAAATCTCTTATTTGTTGGAAGGAGATAAATCCGAGAACGCAGTGAAGAAAAACATACGTATTACTACAGAAAAGGTTAGTTCACTGTTAATCGTTGTCTCTGAACCGGGAACATATATTGTAACTGCTGTTGCTGTCGACAATTATGGGAAACGCTCGAAGGAGTTAACGGTCACTGCTACACCACTTCGTGAAGAAGAGGTGGTGAGAACCCGTTTCCTGGAAAGAGCCGACATCCTGATGACTTCGTTAATGAATCTTTGCTTCGGAAAGTCTGCACGTGACTGTTGGAATACAAGATATCCGCTTGCCACCGGACCGTATTGGGATGGAGATGCCGTAGTTTGGGGTCAAGGAGCGGGACTTTCTGGCTATGTAGCTTTGCGCGGAGCTTCTGTCGGGGTATCTGCTTATGAAAAAAAGTATGCAGATTTGACTGACCGTATGTTTAACAGTATCAACCGTTTTATCACAACTGACAACAAGCGCAGCGCTTACGCAGTTTATCCGCAAAACGGAAATGAGAGATATTACGACGATAATGTTTGGATAGGACTGGATATGGCGGAACTGTATGAACAGACAAAGGAAAATCGTTTCCTGGAGAAAGCAAAAATGGTTTGGGATTATTTGATGGTGGGGAATACCAGTTCATGTGGTGGTGGTATTCTTTGGAGGGAAATACCGGCATACACTAATAAACATACATGTTCTACCGCACCGGCTGCAGTATTGGGATGTAAATTATATCAGATAACTAAAGAACAGAAGTATCTGGATAAGGCTAAAGAATTTTATGCATGGTTGATACAATACATGCAAGATCCGAGTGATCACCTTTTCTATGATAATATTACTCCTTCGATGGTTATAGGCAAAAGCAAGTACAGTTACAACTCCGGTCAGCCAATGCAGGCTGCTTGTTTATTATACAATATAACAGGAGAACAGCAATATCTGAATGAAGCGCAGCAGATTGCCCGTTCAGCTCACAATAAATGGTTCACCTTGTATGACTCAAAAGAACTGGGAGAAAAGTTCTATCGTATAAATGGAGATCATGCCTGGTTTTATGCTGTATTGTTTCGTGGTTTCCTTGAACTGTATAAGATTGACGGAAGAAGGGATTATGTCACTGCGTTCGAGAAAAGTATGTTGCAGGCTTGGATGTCAGAATGCCGGAACCAAACAACTAATCTGCTGAGTAATAATTATTTTATTGGTAAAACGAATTCTTCCTGGCAAGTCCTGCACGAAGGAGCTTTTGTCGAGATGCTGGCTCGTTTGGCTATACTGGAACTAGAAGGTAAATAATGAACAACATAATGTATAAGATGGAAAACGATAGTCGGATACATGATATAGTGAGAGCATTAGTTTGTACATTCCTGATATTAATATCAGGAGGTATGCTTTATAGTTGCTCCAGTGAAGATGAAGAACCTGTACCACCAGCTCAGGAAGGTACGGGAAATGACGAAAAAGAAAAGTACACCTATGTGTATCAGTTGAAGGCAGATAATTATAATATGCCGACAGAGGGTACTATCTCTCCTGAGTATGATGATTCCCCTGAAGGAAAAGATATTAGCAATTTGGTTGATGGAGACTGGGCGACTTCTTTCTATACTCCTAATAATTCTGTCTCTATCATTTGGAAGGGAAAAGAGCCGGTTGTAGCACGTTATTATTCGGTTATGGCAACCGGAGATAAAGAAGGAAATGCACCCGGTGCCTGGTCTCTTTACGGATCGAATGATAAGGAGAAATGGATGGAGCTGGACAATAGAGTCCGGCAGAAGTTCGAGAAAGCGGAAAAGAAATTTATGGCGTTAAACAATAACGAAGCTTATCAGTATTATAAGTTGACCATTCATCAGAATCAAGGCGGCGAAGGGGTGGAAATCTTGGAATGGATGTTGCAGACTAAGCGGACCATTGATACTCCCTTACTGACTGATTTTCCGGAAGGGAGTACTCCTAAGGAGATAGGCAAACGGCTGGGAAGGCTTTTTGCAAAAGGAAAGCATAATGGAAAAACTCTCAGTTATCCGGAAACTTTTACTTGGAACGGAGCATTGAAATATGCGGAAGTAACGAAAGACAATGAACTGATCCAACCTTTGAAAGATGGTTTTGAGTCTTTTTTTACTACTGATAGGCACTTTTTGCCTGGGATGGACCATGTTGACCGGAATATGTTCGGTAGTCTTCCTCTGACGTTGTATCTGATCACTAAAGACGAACGATATCGGGAAATGGGTATGCCTTATGCAGATACCCAATGGGAAGTACCGGAAAATGCAAGTGCAAGTGCGAAGTCATGGGCAGCGAAGGGATATAGTTGGCAAACTCGCTTGTGGATTGACGATATGTATATGATTCCTGTCATTCAAACGCATGCTTATAAAGTGACCGGTGAATTGAAATACGTTGAGCGTGCTGCTAAAGAAATGGCGATGTATCTGGATGAGTTACAACGTACGAATGGACTCTTCTATCATGCACCGGATGTACCCTATTTTTGGGGAAGAGGAAATGGATGGATGGCAGCAGGGATGGCAGAAGTGCTTCGCTATCTGCCGGAATCGAGCCCGTATCATTTGCCTATTGTTAGAGGTTTCCAGCGTATGATGGCAAGTCTGAAAAATTATCAAACAGAAGAGGGGATGTGGAGACAGTTGATTGATAAACCGGACTGCTGGATAGAAACATCGGGCTCGGCTATGTTTACTTACGCATTTATTATGGGAGTGAAATATGGATGGTTGCCGGTCAAAGAGTATGGTGAAGCTGCTCGAAGAGCATGGTTGGCTATGCTTACTTATATAAACTCGAACGATAAAGTAAGAGAAGTGTGTGTCGGTACCAACAAAAAGAACGACATGCAGTATTATTATGATCGTCCGCGTAATACGGGAGATTATCATGGACATGCACCCTATCTTTGGTGTACGGTTGCTCTTCTGGAAAAATAACGATGAATACGGGCAATTCTGTCTTTTATTAAAGTATTTTGGGACTAAAATCTTATTTATTGACCTGTTTTTGGCATGTTGAATAAAAGGAAACCTCTACTTTTGTTCCATGCCAAAAAACATTTAAAACTATAACATAAATATGCACAACTTTGTTAAGACCCTTTTTTCTGTTTTGCTACTACTTTTCTGTTCAGTATTGACTGCACAAAATAGGATGAATGACGCTAGAGATCCAAATCGTATTTGGCTTGATTCGGAAGTCACTCATCATGGAGATTATCAGTGGAAAATGATGAAAGCAGGCGATATCACAGATCCGGGTGAGAAAATATCTTTATCAGATTATCCGACTGAACAATGGTTGCCAGCCATTGTTCCCGGTACAGTCTTAAATTCTTTAGTGTATAACCAAAAATACCCTGAACCTTATTATGGAGTTAATAATAAGATTGAATCGAAGCTGATTCCTGATATTTCTCAGGTTGGACGAGATTTTTATACTTATTGGTTCCGTACCGAGTTTGCAGTTCCTCAATCTTTTAAGGGGAAGAATGTTTGGTTACAGCTGGATGGAATCAATTATCGGGCAGAAGTATGGGTGAATGGGAATTTGCTTAGTACCATCAATGGTATGTTTATACAGGACTATATTAATGTGACCGATTTTGTAAAGATAGGGAAGAATAATGCACTGGCTGTAAAAGTGTATCCGGTTGATGTTCCCGGAAGTACTAAGCCGAAGTCTTGGGGGGCTGCGGGAGAATTCCATAATGGTGGTAACGGCAATATCGGATTGAATACTACGATGTTGATGACTGTAGGCTGGGACTTTACCTTTATGGATGGTATCCGTGATCGTAATACAGGTATCTGGAAAAATATTTCTATCTATGCTACCGGAAAGGTAGCTCTACGTCATCCGTTTATTAAGTCTGAATTGCGCAAACCGGATTATGACCAGGCACGTGAGACCGTATCTGTAGAAGTGATCAATCCGTCAACTAGCAATAGTGGAATTAATTGCAAAGTAAAGGGTGAGATTGTAGGTGAGAATATATCTTTTGAGAAATCATTCCGGGTGATTCGGGGAGAACAAAAACTGGTTACTTTTTCTCCGGACGAGTTTCCGCAACTTGTGATGAATTCTCCTCGCTTGTGGTGGCCGGTCAACAAAGGACCGCAAAACTTATATGATTTGAAGTTGACCGTATCGGTTGACGGAGTGGTCTGTGATTCTGTAAAGACGAGATTTGGTATTCGTGAAATCACTTCTGATACTAAAACGCCGGACAAATCACGTGTCTTTTATGTAAATGGCAAACGATTGTTTATCCGTGGTACGAACTGGATACCGGAAGCTATGTTGAGACACTCTGATGAACGTACGTATGCTGAATTGCGCTATACCCGCCAGTCGGGCGTCAACCTTCTGCGTATGTGGGGAGGTGGTATTGCCGAATCTGACTATTTCTTCCAGCTTTGTGATGAACTGGGTTTGCTGGTATGGCAGGAATTCTGGATGACAGGGGATACTCGTCATCCTCATGACAAGGCTCTCTATATGAGTAACGTGGAGTCTACAGTGAAGCGTATTCGTAATCATCCGTCTCTGGCTTATTATGTTGCTTCCAATGAAAGCACAGAAATGACCGGTACTCCCGAACTGCTGAATCAGTTGGATGGTACACGCGGATATCAGATGCAGTCGGAGTGTGCTGGAGTACATGATGGCAGCCCTTATAAACAGGTGAATCCGATGCAGCATTATGAAAATACAGCTTCTCCACGAGGTAGTCGTGTAGATGGCTTTAATCCTGAATATGGTGCACCGACTCTTCCTACAGTAGAAATACTCCGGGAAATGATGGATGAGAAAGACCTGTGGCCTATCAACAAAGAAGTGTGGGATTATTTGGATGGAAATGGTTTCCATCTGATGACTACTATGTATACAGACTTGGTAAATCATTATGGAAAGTCATCTTCGATTGACGAATTTGCTCAGAAAGGACAATTGCTGGGTGCAATAAACTCCAAGAGCATTTGGGAAGTATGGAACTATAATAAACTGGATTATGGTGACCGTTTTTGTTCAGGGCTTTTGTTTTGGTATCATAACTGTTCTATGAGGCAGGTAGCTTCCCGTATGTGGGACTGGTCTCTGGAGCCGACAGCTTCTCTTTATCACACGGCCAATTCTTTAGAACCTTTGCATGCTCAGTTCGATTATCTTAAAAATACGGTTTCCGTAGTGAATGATTTCTATCGTTCTTTCGATAACTACAAGGTTACAGCACAGGTGTATGATATAAATAGCCGGAAGGTGTTTGAAGAATCGGCTACTGTTAATCTACCGGCTGATGGAGTAGCGAATGATGCGTTGACTATTCGTTTTCCCGAAGACATTTCTCAAGTTCACTTTATCAAATTAATACTGAAAGATGAGAAAGGGAAAGACGTTTCTTCTAATTTTTACTGGCGTTCCAACGATAAGTACGAAGGAAAGACGACCTTGACCGGTCCGGCAGCCTCTGGCTTTGAGGATTTGAGTAAACTCCGGCCGTCTAAAGTGAAACTGGCTTATAAGGTGAGGGAAGAAGGTGATAATTATTTTGTTGATATCACTATGAGGAATACATCCAATCAGATAGCTTTCTTCAATCAACTGCAATTCCTTAATGCAAAGATGAGTCCGATACGTCCGTCATTCTATACGGATAACTTCTTCTCTCTGACTCCGGGTGAAAAGAAGACGGTAACGATCGAGACGACAAAGGAAAAACTGGGCGAAGGAGCAATATTGGTATTAAAAGGATGGAATATCGATAGCCAAAAGTATAAACTTAAGTAAGATGAAACTTAAACTTATAGCTACATTGATAGGTGGATTGTTTAATTGAGTGTTAGTGAATCGGACAAAGGAACTAATGTTCATCAAATGATAAATAGAATACTATGACTTCTAGAAGAGAATTCTTAAAAAAAGCAGGGCTGTTGACCGCAGCTTTCACTGTACCCACTCTCAATACGCAGGGAAAAACAACGCAATCCAGGCTGAGTCTGAAGAATACAAAGATTGCTGTAGATGATCGGTGGGATGTTATTGTAGTTGGCGGAGGACCTGGCGGTTGTGCTGCCGCTATCTCGGCAGCACG
>OBZR01000113.1_pt1 | contig 57550 bp, 53 predicted proteins | sample 1495541 | NCBI WGS metagenome assembly OBZR01 (sample SAMEA2580240, study PRJEB22360) | human gut metagenome | biome: human gut; feature: human-associated habitat; material: faeces | place: Denmark | collected 2008/2010 | reverse complement strand
CTTCTCAAATAATGACTTGAATATGATGACCAAATTGTCTGAGTTGGTAGAACATGGCTTTGATCATTGGAAACTCGATGGTGTCTACTGTCCGGGTGAAAACTTTGTCAAGATTACAGAGTACTTTGTCAAGGCCCGTGATTTGATTCAAAATGGAACATTTACACAGGATCAAGCCTATCTGTTTGATGAAGAAATCCGCAAATTACATCCAGCTAATCGTGGTTTGGATACTGGTTTCTATGATTATGAACCAGATCGTGTAAAATAACAAATAATACTAGGGCTTCTTCGTTTGTGAGTTTTCCTTTTTCAGGGAACGAAGAGGCTATTCATCATATCGACAATCTTGTAAATTGGAGAAAACATGACAAATACAAAAAAACGTCCAGAGGTTTTGGTACCTGCTGGAACATTAGAAAAATTAAAAGTTGCCGTTAATTATGGGGCAGACGCTGTGTTCGTTGGTGGACAAGCCTATGGTTTGCGTAGCCGTGCCGGAAACTTTACCATGGATGAGCTTCGAGAAGGTATCGAATATGCTCACGCTCGTGGTGTTGATGTGCACGTTGCTTCAAACATGGTTACCCATGAAGGAAATGAAAAAGGTGCTGGTGAGTGGTTCCGTGAATTGCGTGACATGGGACTCGATGCTGTTATCGTATCTGACCCAGCCTTGATTGAAATCTGTTCAACCTACGCACCAGGACTTAACATCCACTTGTCTACACAAGCATCTGCGACAAACGTTGAAACCTTCCATTTTTGGAAAGAGTATGGTTTGACCCGTGTCGTTTTGGCACGTGAGGTTACCATGGAAGAGTTGGCTGAAATCCGTAAGCGTACGGATCTTGAAATTGAGGCCTTTGTCCATGGCGCTATGTGTATCTCATACTCAGGTCGCTGTACCCTTTCTAACCACATGTCAGACCGTGATGCCAACCGTGGTGGTTGTTCACAGTCTTGTCGTTGGAAATATGACCTTTACGACATGCCATTCGGCCAAGAACGTAAGAGTATCAAAGGTGAAGTTCCTGAAGAATACTCTATGTCAGCCGTTGACATGTGTATGATTGAAAATATCCCTGACCTTATCGATAATGGCGTTGATAGCCTTAAAATCGAAGGTCGTATGAAATCTGTCCACTATGTCTCAACAGTTGCCAACTGTTACAAGGCTGCTTGTGACGCTTACATGGAAAGTGCAGAAGCCTTTTATGCCATCAAAGATGATTTGATTAACGAACTCTGGAAAGTTGCCCAGCGTGAATTGGCAACAGGTTTCTACTACAAGACACCAACAGAAAACGAACAACTCTTTGGAGCTCGTCGTAAGATTCCACAATACAAATTCGTTGGTGAAGTCGTAGACTTTGATCCAGCAACTATGACAGCTACTATCCGTCAACGTAACGTTATCCTCGAAGGTGACCACGTTGAATTCTACGGACCAGGCTTCCGTCATTTCGAGTGTGATATCAAAGACCTTCACGATGCCAATGGTAACAAGATTGACCGTGCACCAAACCCAATGGAACTTCTTACAATTACCGTGCCACAAGAAGTTAAACCTGGTGACATGATTCGTTCAACTAAAGAAGGTTTGATTAACCTCTACCAAAAAGACGGTTCAAGCAAAACTGTTCGTGCCTAATGACAAGTCAAATCAATGGGCTCCTGGTAGATGATCAGAGTAGGTGTCAACACTACCATTCTCCACTAGATATAGTTGCCCTAAAATGCTTCGAGTGCCAGAAGTATTATGCCTGTTATCAGTGTCATGATTGCTTAGAGAAACATAGCTTTCGAGCTTATCCTTGTCAATTGAAGCAGGACAAGGTCCTTATCTGTGGCGTTTGTAGGCATGAGATGACAATTGAGGAGTATCAAGATGTAGAAGCTTGTCCCAATTGTCACAGTGCCTTCAACCCAGCTTGTTCAAAGCACTATGATATTTATTTTGAAAAATAAAAAGATTGAAGATTCTGTTCACATGAACAAAGTCTTCAATCTTTTTTAGTTAAAGTAACTATGATTTTTAAGAGCTTTTAAGACTGGCTTAGTCACCAAAGCGACGATGAGACCTTTTAAGAGGTCAGGAATAATAAAGGGTGTCAAGCCAACAGCTACAGCTGCAGACCATCCCATTTTTCCGAGAAAGTGCAGGCTGAGGATACCACCAACAAAGACAAGTGCATCTCCCAAAACAAAAGCCACAAAGATTTTCCAGATAGGAGTCTCAGCATGAGTTAGTTTTGAAGTGACAAAGGCGAAAAATGGATAGGCCAACAAATAGCCAGCTGAAGGTCCAAAGAAGGATTGGAGCCCACCGCCTCCACCTGCAAAAACTGGTAGACCAATGGCGCCTAGAATCAGGTAGAGGGTAGCAGCAAGTGTCGCCTCTCTTGGCTTAAGGATAGCAGCAACAAGTCCGACAGCAAAAGTTTGCAGAGTAATGGGAACTGCACCGATAGGAATAACAATTTGAGCTAGGGCAGCAATGATGGCAGCACCAAAAGCTGGAAGAATAAGTGACAGTGTACGATTTTGTGTCATTTTTAGTTAACCTTTCGTAAATAAATAGTTAACTTATTATAGCAAGTGGTTTCAAAAAAGTCAACCTAATAATAAAACGAGGTTAACTGATAAACTTAACCTCGTTGTGATATGATTTTTAGACGTTTGATTTCATCAAGTTCAATCATGCTGATGATCTTATCCTGCTCGATAAAGATGGCTTGTCGCTCCCTGTCATAACGGTTGATGTAGCCCTTATAGGTCTTCTGATTGGATGTCAGCATGACCATTTGATTATGATCAATAGCATGATAGATATCGTTAATAAGTTGATTCTGCATTAGGTGGACAGGTTTGCTGTGACCTATTTCCACAAACTGATGAAGCTGATGCTTTACGGCTTCTAAAAAGTTTATCATGGTCATTTCCCTCGTTTCTTGATAAAATAATTATAGCATGAAAGGTGAATTTTTGTGGATAACTTCATTCTAAAACAGACAATTTTCACAGAAAAAAACGAATAAAGCTAGTGGAGGTAAGCAAATGGCAGAATTTTCATTTGAAATTGAAGAAAAACTCTTGGTCTTGTCTGAGAATGACAAGGGTTGGACTAAGGAACTCAATCGTGTGAGTTTCAATGGCGCACCAGCTAAGTATGACATCCGTACATGGAGTCCAGACCATACCAAGATGGGCAAGGGGATTACCCTCAGCAACGAAGAATTCCAAGTTCTCGTTGACGCCTTCAAAAACTAAAACAAGGTCAGCATGGCGCTGGCCTTATTTTTTTGTTTAAAACGTATCAAAGATAAGTTTGAGATTGAGAATGGTTAGGACAATAGCGATGGCATAACCAAGGAAGGTATTCCACTTGGCATTGACGTGTTTTCCCATGAGTGATTTCTTAGAAGTGTAGTAAATCAAAGGGAAGATAGAGAATGGCAAGGCAATTGAAAGGAATACTTGTGAATAAACCAAGAGTTGATCCAGGGTCTTTTCTTGATCGCCGTAGAGAATGGCTACAACGATAACAGGAAGCAGTGCAAAGAGACGTGTGAACAAACGAATAACCCACTGAGGTAACCTCATGTGGAGGAAGCCTTCCATGACAATTTGACCAGTTAGGGTACCAGTAATGGTAGAGTTTTGACCACTAGCCAAGAGTGCCAAGGCAAAGAGGGTTGAAAGTGTTGAACTAGCAACCGCACCAGCAATCTTAGAGTCCTGAAGGGCATTGTACATTTGTGAGAAAGCTGAAATATCAGAAGCGTGGCCAAAGAAGAGAGCTGCACCCAAAATCAAGAGGAGGGAGTTAACCACAAAGGCCAAAGTCAACTGAATGTTGGAGTCCCAGGTCATGAAACGGACAGCCTTTGTCACATCTTTACCATCAGAATAGTCAACCTTACGAGTCTGTGACAAGGATGAGTGCAAGTAGAGGTTATGTGGCATAACGGTTGCACCCACAATCCCAAGTGCCAAAGTCAACTGGTTGGTGTGCCCAGCAGCATGTGGCTCAAAGAGCGCTGGCGTAGGGAGATAACCCTCGAGGATTCCCGTAATACTAGGCTCAGACAAGGCTACCAGGTAGACAAAGATAACCAAGATGGTCAAAATCAAGGTTGAAACAATAGCCTCGATTTTCTTGAATCCCAGCTTCATGATGAGTAGGAGTAGGAAGACATCTAGGACTGTCACCAGAATGGCAACCATAATTGGAATACCAAAGAGCAGGTTCAGTGCGATGGCAGAACCAAGCACCTCAGCCAAATCCGTCGCCATTAAGGCAAGCTCCAGAATCACCCAAAGCGTGTATCGCAACCATTTGGGCGAGTGGTAGGCAGTCGCTTGGGCCAGGTCCATTTGGGTCACAATCCCTAATTTCCCGGCCATTTGTTGCAACTGCATAGCTATTAAAGATGAAATTAAGATGACAAAAAGAAGACTGTACTTGTAGGTCGCCCCACCGACGACACTGGTAATCCAGTTCCCTGGATCCATGTAACCCACGGCCACAAGAGCCCCAGGTCCCAAGAAAGCCTTAAGATTTTGCCAAAAGCGATTATTATTTGGTGTATCTATGGATTGGTTTACCTCAGAAAGGGAAACCTTTTTTGAATATGTCATAAACACCTCTTTCTAAGTCTTATCTGAATGGAAGCATCACCATTACCACTCAGCCAGACAACCTAATTATAACACTATGAGAAAGATGTGCAAGGTTTTGACTTATCTTACATTGGTGTCATAGAGGACTTTTCAGAATTGCCTTTTTATACTAAACTATATGAGTAGATTATTTCATAAATGAGGGAGAAAAATAATTGAAAACATTTCAACTAACAGCTAAGAAAAAGATTACCCTGGCACTCCTAGTTGTCATTGCGCTTGCTTTGCTTATCTTTATCATTAACGTGCAGATGAATCAGCCTGATAACCTACCTGCCAATTACATGGAGCGCCTTAAAAATCCTGGAATGACGGGCGATTACATCGGCCTTTGGAAGTCTCGCTGGCATGAAGAAAACAAAGCCTGGCTTTATCCTGCGAAACAATACGCTATCTATGCAGTAGTAGCACTAGCTTGTCTATCAGCTTGGGTCGCAGCTTCAAAAGCAAAATTTTGGAAATAAGAAAATGCTTCTCTCGATTGAGGGAAGCGTTTTTAAATATTATCCGATGTAAGTCTTATATTGACTGAATATCTCGTCAATATCATCTTCAACCGAGTGATAGATTTCCCAACTAAATTCAGTTCTAGCAATATCATCAACCAGAACTGTATAACAGAAATCCATATAATCTTCATAAAAATCAGAGATGAAGGGGAGGAGTGTGTCACTAATATCAGATGAATAGAGTTTTTCATCAAGATGTTTAAAGAGATAGTCTGTACCCATAATCGTTTCATTCTTGAGTTTTTGTGCATCCTCAAGGTTAAATCCATCGCTTTTAGGATTCAGAAAATCATGTTTTGCTAGCCAGGCGACGAAGATACTGAGATGAAAAGCAGCTCTTTTACTAATCTCTAGCATATCTGATTTGCTTAGTTTTTCTGACGGGATATTATTTTCTTCACAATAGAATACAAGTGCATGATCGAAAAAATAATCTGCGCGGTCTATGGGAAAGTCTAATTGACTTTCTTCGATCTTTGTCTCAGGCTGTTCAACTACAGTTGATTTTTTCTTAAAAAGGGACTTCAGTTTTCTAATCACGTTTATACCTCATATAAAAATATCCCATTATTCAAATAATGGGATATGATTATTATTTCATCGTTGGGAACAACAAGACATCACGGATAGTTGTTGTATCAGTGAGGAGCATGCAGAGACGGTCGATACCGATTCCGAGTCCCCCTGTTGGTGGCATACCGTATTCGAGGGCTTCAACGTAGTCGTAGTCGATGCCTGTTGCTTCGTCGTCCCCGAGTTCTTTAGCAGCAGCTTGTGCTTCGAAACGTGACAATTGATCGATTGGGTCGTTCAATTCGGTGAAGGCATTTCCGTACTCTTTAGTCATGATGAAGAGTTCGAAACGGTCAGTGAAGCGAGGGTCTTCTGGGTTTTTCTTAGCCAATGGAGACACAGCAACTGGGTGACCGTAAACGAATGTTGGTTGAATCAATGTTTCTTCAACGAATTCTTCGAAGAAGGCGTTGATGATGTGACCAACTTCAGTGTAGTGTTTTTCAACTGGAACATTCTTTTCTGCAGCAATAGCTTTGGCTTCATCCAAAGTCATGTCTTGCCAGAAGTCAACGCCAGTGATTTCCTTGATAGCGTCAACCATGTGGATGCGTTTGAATGGTTCGTTGATCTTGATTTCAGTTCCTTGGTAGTTGATAGGTCCGTCACCTTTAACAGCTTTAGCAGCGTGTTGGATGATACCTTCAGTCAAGTTCATGATATCGTGGAAGTCAGCGTAAGCTTGGTAAACTTCAATAGATGTGAACTCAGGGTTGTGAGTAGCATCCATACCTTCGTTACGGAAGATACGTCCGATTTCGTAAACGCGTTCCATACCACCAACGATGAGACGTTTGAGGTGGAGTTCAGTCGCGATACGAAGCACCATGTCGATGTTTTGAGCATTGTGGTGAGTGATGAAAGGTTTAGCAGCAGCACCACCAGCTTCGTTGTGAAGAACAGGTGTTTCTACTTCAAGGAAACCTTGAGCATCAAGGTAGCGACGGATTTCAGAAATGATTTTTGAACGTGTGACAAAGCGGTCAAAACTGTCACGGTTAGAAATCAAATCGAGGTAACGTTTACGGTAGATTGTTTCAACGTCTGAAAGTCCGTGGAATTTCTCAGGCAATGGACGAAGGGCTTTAGACAAGTGAGTGATATGAGTAGCCTTGATAGAAAGTTCTCCCATATCTGTTCGCATAACTTCACCTTCGACACCGAGGAAGTCACCAAGGTCAGCTTTCTTGAAGATTTCGTAGTTTTCTTCACCGACAGCATCTTTACGCACGTAGATTTGGATTTGACCATCGCGGTCTTGGATGTGGGCGAAGCCAACTTTACCTTTACCACGTTTAGTCATCAAACGACCTGCGATAGTAGCAGTTTCGTTGATTTCGTGCAATTCTTCTTTTGTTTTGTCAGCGTATTTTTCTTTTAATTGACCAGATGTAGCTGTGCGTTCGAATCGCTTACCAAAAGGATCGATTCCTTGTTCAGCCAAGGCCGCCATTTTTTCACGACGGACAATCTGTTGATCGTTCAATTCTTCCATGTGTTGATTTGACATGTTAGTCCTCCATAAAATAGTCGTAATTATTGTATCATAAATCACCTTCTAAAGATAGGACAAATGATTAAATGTCAGATAAATAAAGCTAGGATTTGTCTATTTTTAGTACAAATTGTAAACTAGCATTAACCTTTGATTAGAAAGTTATAGAATTTATTGACAAATATAATAAAAAGGGTGTACAATAGCAAAGTAAGTTTCGTATGATATAAGGAGGAAATACGATGAAAAAGAAAAATTATGTTAGTAAAGCCGTGATGCTTGGCGCTTTACTAGCACCTATTGGGATGCCTACGGTATCTGTGTTAGCAGATAGCTTTTATCAAAATCAAACGAGTGCTCACGCTGCTGATATTACAAACTGGATTGCCAGCACACCTGAACAAATTACAAATAATTTGACAACTCAGAATATCAATCCACAGCAGTTAGATGGCCAACAGTACGTGATTCAATGGGGAGATACCTTGTGGGGAATCTCTCAAGCGACTGGAATTTCTATTGAAAAATTAGCCTACGATAACAATATTCAGAACATTGATCTTATCTTCGCAGGTGATGTCCTCATCTTGAAACGTGATGGTGATGTCCCAGCAGGTTACCATGTGACTGGTAATGGTTACCGTTGTGCACATTCTAAGATTGTTATCAACAACTACTACGGTGATAACAACCGAGTGATTATCAATAATAGCACTTTTGTCTCTGATGACCATTCTAAGAATACAGTGATTTACGCTCCAGATAATTCTGACAATAGCGTTTCATTCTCAAATAATACGACTAACAATAATAACGATAAAGACAAAGATACTAAAGAGTCTAAAGATGGCAAGGATTCATCTTCGACATCATCAGAATCTAAAGATGCTTCATCAAGTTCAACAAGTGGATCATCATCATCTTCATCAAGCTCAACAGCAAGCAGTAGTGAAAGTAAGGCAAGTACAGAAAGTTCTAAGGAAAAAGAACTGACTGATGATGCTTTCCAAGACAAGGTTCAAAGTGAATTCAAACAAGTCTATCAACAAAACCACTCAGGTAGTCCTGCATGGACTTTCTTCTCACATGCAGATGATAAGACTGGTGTAAATGCTACAGCTAAGAAGGACACTGAAAGCAAAGCTCTTTACCTTCAAGGTGAAACGCCTAAGGCTCAAGACATTGTAGATGGACCTAAAGATGGTGCCAAAACGGAAGCCAATGCCAAAGCCCTCGCTCAAAAGATTTTTGATGCTCTTAACAGTGATAGTAAGCTGTCAGATCTTATCAAGGCAAAATATGCTCAAATTCAGGTAAGTTATAAGGGCGATAAGTGGGCTTTCAACGTTGATGTTTACAAAGAAAAAGAAAGTTCATCATCAAGCACTGAAAAATCATCTGAATCTAAGGCGTCATCAAGTGATGATTCTCAAACAGAAACACGCATGAGTTCAAGTTCATCAAGCCTTGAACGCTCTTCATCAAGTTCTTCAAGCCACACTGAAACAGACTCAGAGGCAACTTTCTCTGACCTAACTGGTGACGAATAGAGAGGGGCAAGACATGTCAAAGAGAAATATCATTATTAGTGTTGTTCTTGCTTGTCTCTTGGTTACGGGAGCTGGATTTGGTGCTTTCTATTACTGGGGAACACACCATTTAGATAGTGTTGTACCTGGTAAGGTTTACCAATACTCAAGTACTCTAAACGGTGAGGTTAATAATCGTGTGATGTATGTAGCCTTCCAAGAGGGTGGTAATAAGGCGCTTGTGAGTCAGGATCGTACGACAGTGGTTAATGCTGCTAAGAGTCAGACTGATTTTGACAAGGCCTATAATGACCAAACAGCTAAGTGGGAATACAGTGTGACAAAAACTACTTTGACTCTTGGTAAAAAAGAGGATGATCAATTGTCACAATGGCAGTACAACAAGGTCTTTGCTTATGGTGACCACTTCACTTCAAAGGATTTCTATTACCAGATTGCTAAAGGTGGTCAGGGTGAAGTCAAACAAAAAATGACCTTTAAAGAAATTAAATAAGCGTCTAAATATGACAAGATGCATTAGGTTTGGGACAAATTGTTCCAAACCTTTTTCTATCTTCAAAACGCGAATAATCTTTCCTTAAGTGGGGTCGAAAATTGAAAAGAAAGGGCAAAAACGGTATAATAAGACTGTTTGGGCAATTGCATTCTGAAAAAAAACAGACGAGTAAGATTGCCCCAAGACAGTTGACTTAAAGCTTACTTTGGCAAGACTGAAGATTAAATTAAGAGCTGACTCATGTAGTAGTTTAGTTGTTAGTTTCCTAATTTATCTAAGTCTCTGACAAGAGAATGATATAAGAAAGAACGGACAGATGATTACTTCTATTGTTTTTGACGTTGACGATACTATTTATGACCAACAGGCACCTTATCGTATTGCCATGGAAAAATGTTTCCCTGACTTTGATATGAGCCACATGAATCAAGCCTACATTCGTTTCCGCCACTATTCTGATGTTGGTTTTCCACGTGTAATGGCCGGTGAGTGGACAACTGAGTATTTCCGTTTTTGGCGCTGTAAAGAGACCCTTTTGGAGTTTGGCTACCGTGAAATTGATGAAGAAACGGGTAACCATTTCCAAGAGGTTTACGAGCATGAGTTGGAGAATATCACCATGCTTGATGAGATGCGCATGACACTTGATTTTCTCAAGGAAAAAAATGTTCCTATGGGTATTATTACCAATGGACCAACAGAGCACCAACTTAAGAAAGTCAAGAAGTTGGGACTTTATGATTATGTGGACCCTAAGCGTGTCATCGTCAGTCAAGCGACAGGTTTCCAAAAGCCTGAGAAGGAAATCTTCAACCTTGCAGCTGAGCAATTTGATATGAATCCATCGACGACGCTCTACGTTGGAGATTCTTATGACAATGATGTCATGGGTGCCTTCAATGGTGGCTGGCATTCTATGTGGTTTAACCACCGTGGACGTAGCCTCAAACCAGGTACTAAGCCAGTCTTCGACTTGGAAATCGACAATTTTGAGCAACTCTTTGGAGCGGTAAAAGTCCTTTTCGACCTTCCAAATAACAAATATATCTTTGATATCAATGATAATGAAAATCCAGTCCTTCAACTAGGTATCAATAATGGTCTTATGATGGCGGCTGAACGTCTTCTTGAGAGCAATATGAGTATTGATAAAGTGGTTATCCTTCTTCGTTTGAATGCGAACCAGGAAAAAATCCTTCGTATGAAATATGGAAGATAATAGAGCGGCCTCGTATGGCCGTTTTATTGTCTAGAACGTGAGATAAGGAGTTTGAAAATGGTAGAAATCAACAACTTAAAACATGATATTGAAGCACTAAGTGCTGAACGTGATGCTTTGAGAAAAGAGGTAGAAGCACTCGAAGCCAAACGTGACGATCTCTTCGAAGGTGTTAGAGATGCAGAGCAGATGAAGGGCGTTGCTTGGGATTCCTATTATGCATTAGTGGACCACCTTAATGCTGAGGAAAAGCAAAGAGGGTTTGCTAACAACTATTGGGAACATGTCCATAGAACTGCCAAAATAGACGTGGAATTTATCTTGAGTCGTGGTCTTCGTTTTAAGCGTTTATTGTCTGAAGGACAGTATGATCTTGTCTCACAGGAACTAGACGATTTTGAAAATGAACTAGAGGACTTGGCCCGAGACTTTGGTGTCGAATTAAATCGTTTGCCAGATGAACCGAAGTGGAAATAATGGAAGTGAAGCTCTTAAAGTAATAGATTTAAGGGCTTTTTGACTGCAAAAAAGCGACCCTTGTTCAGGATCGCTTGTCTTATGAAGTCAGTCGATGATTTAGCTGATCTTGTTTTGTTCATCCATATAAGATGTATCATTCCAACATTTGAGAGTGAAGTGCTCGAAATCATTGGTTTCGAGAATAGTGACAGAAGCATTGTCAAGACCTCCTGCCTTACGAAGAAGACCCGGTTCAAAACCAAGGAGGGTACGGATAGAAGCTGTTAGGTTAGCTCCGTGACCAACAATGAGGACATTTTTAGCATCACTATCTTTAAGTGTTTTGACAAATTCGGCCACACGTTTGGTTGTCTGGTAAACAGATTCAGCTTGGAAGTCATTAGCACGGAAGTTGGCTAGGTTATGACGGAAGGCATCCATTTCTTTTGGATAGATGGCCTGAACGAGTGAAATTTTTTGTCCTTCCAGTTTGCCAAGCTGCCATTCACGCAAAGCTTTAGTGTAGGTAACTTTAGCTTTAGGTTTTTGAGACTCCATGATGAGCTCTGTAGTTTTTTTAGCACGTGGTAGGTCACTTGAGAAGACCAAGTCAAAATGAGTGTCACTAAGATAGTGACCTAGCTCACGTACTTGTTCAACAGATTCTTTAAGCAAAGGCGAGTCTCCCTTGGCGCCTTGAAGTCGGCCTTCCAAGTTCCACTCAGTTTTACCGTGACGTACAAAATACAGTTTCATGATTACTCCTTAATATCAGCAAATTCAGCATTAACAAAATCAGCAAGTTCTTGACTATTGATACGGATAGAGCGCCCAATTTCTCCCGCTGAGACAATAAGGAAACCAGCTTCTTGGGCAGACTGATCGATGTAAATAGGGAAATTGTGTTTTTGGCGAATTCCCACTGGGTTGTTGGCTCCGTGAACATAGCCAGTCGTTTTTTGGAGATCCTTTTGTGGAATCATTTGAACTTTCTTGTTCCCTGAAATTTTAGCTAATTTCTTTTCAGACAGGTGCTCGGTGATAGGGACGATGCCGATGACTGGTCCTGTCTTATCTCCCTTAAGGGCGAGGGTTTTATAAATGCTCTCACGTGCCACATCTTCTGGAAGCTCTCCTTCTAAACCATTGAAGGATAAGCTATCATGGTCAATTTTAGCTTTATCAAGAATTTGGTCAACCAAGGTTTTCTTGACTTTGCCTTTCTTAGCCATTGTCATATCTCCTTTTAAAGTTATACATTTCTACCATCCATTATAACACATTCGTCCGAACACGCCTAAACCAATTTGACAAGAAGAAAACCAGTGCCTTAGACACTGGTTTTTACTGACTACTAGATGAACTTGTCGAAGTAGTCTTCTTATTTTTAGTTGGTTTTTGCTTAATCTTACCAAAGAGTTTTTCAAAGGTTTTACGTTTGTTTTTCTCTGGATTGATTTGGTTAAGATCTAGGATGTTGTCGAAACCTGGAAGGCTTCCTTGAGACGTATACTGGTGAAGGTCATAGTCGATTTCAGTGTTTGGTAAAGCCTCGTAATAACCAGAATCGGTACCGTAGGCTGGAATCCAAACAGCGTCGAAGTTTTTAGTTGAAACTTCTTGCTCGAGCATGAAATAAGCACCAATATAGAGACCAACATTTTCAGCTCCAAGTCGTTTGAGCTCAGCGAGAAAGGCTTGGACACCTTGCTCCATGTTAGACATGGTTTCCTCTTCGACGTCAATCCAGTAATAAGTCGGTTTGTATGGAGAAGCATTTTTGTAGAAAATACGAGCTTCTTCCTTCATCTCCTTGACAGAAGTACCTTGAGCGTAGGAATAGACGGCAACTGGAACGTCACGTTTTTTGAGTTCTTTAATATGTGTTTTAAAAGATTTGTCGACCCCATTCGAACTAGCGGCATTGCTATCCTTACTAATCAGTGATCCACCGAAGACGCGGACGATAGCACCAGAAATATGATTTGACAAGACATCGTAATCGATATCCTGAGGTAGTTGCCACCCTGAAAGGTCGATAATGGGATTGAGTATCAGCTCCTCGTCGGAACTGCTAGATGTACTACTGGTTGTTGTTTTTGGTGTAGTAGCATAAGGAATAGCAGATTTCACGTTTTGAAGATGCGCCTGTTGTTTGGACGTATTGTGAATATTTGCAATAACTAATGCTAATCCTAAAAGAGCTAGAACCACGTAAACAACGATCGGTTTTATTCTTTTTCTCATTACTCCCATTCTACCTTAAATAGCGCAAAAATGCAAAATAGAATGTTTATAAATTCTGTGAGAGATATTAAAGTGACTGATTTCCAAAAAGCCTTTGTAGTGCTGACTTAGGCACATTTTATGAATAAAGGTGTTTTGAGCTATCCTTGAATTAAGTGAATTTTTCATTTATTAAAGCAAGAAATTTAGCTTAAAAGTCAGTTTCCTCCTTGAAACTAGCGCCACTAGTGGCATCAGACCAGGCGACAAGAGCTTGAGCAGAGTTATCCAGATAGGTCTTGAGAGGTTGCTTCAAATCATAAATGGTTTCCCAAAATCCTAGTACCTTTCCTTCGTTGTCGATAGCAGCTTGGTAGGTTTGGATGAGGACTTGATCAAAACTGTCTGTTGGAATCTGATAACTTCTTTCTTTGGTAGGAGAGGCTAGCACTTCAGACATGATCCAATCAGGCAGATTTTCAGACTCACGGGGGAAGAAACTACCGTCAGCGCCACCATTGTCATAGAGAAAGTTTCCTTGGGCATCATAGGCTGCTAATTTATAGGGCAGGTGATTCAGTAGTGTTTTTAAATCATTCATACTTTCATCATAGCTTCTTTCATGCAAAATGGCAATGCATTGGATTGGAGACAATACTATCGTAGGATAGTATCAGTTTGTCCAAGGATAGTAGTATCTCCTGTAGCAGTATCAGGGTATAATAAAGTAAAAGAAGACTCGAGGTGAAAACATGTCAAAACTTATTTTTTTAGATGTTGATGGGACCTTGGTGGATTATCATAACCGCATTCCAGAATCAGCAATCAAGGCTATTCGTCAGGCCCGTGAAAAGGGCAATCTGGTCTATGTTTGTACTGGTCGTAGTAAGGCAGAAATGCAGCCAGAATTATGGGAAATTGGCTTGGATAGGATGATTGGTGGTAATGGCTCTTATGTAGAGCATCATGGCCAAGTCCTCATGCATGAGCTGATTTCTAAGGAAGATGCGGCTAAGATTGTGGATTGGTTGACCCAACGTCATCTAGCTTTTTATCTTGAGAGTAATAACGGTCTCTTTGCCAGTCCTGATTTTCGGGAGCGGGCACGTGAGACGCTTAAGACTTACGCTATTCAAAAGGGGCAATCTGTAGCGTCTGTTGAGGGGAAAGAACCAGAAGATTTTCTTCATGGCCTTCAGTATGGTAGAGAACTCTACCGTGATGACCTAAACAAGGTCAGTTTCGTTTTAGAATCCTATCAGGACCATTTAGATTCAAAAGAAGCTTTTCCACAGCTTGAAGCCCATACTTGGGGAGGTCGAGGTGAAACAGCCTTGTTTGGTGATCTAGGTGTTAAGGATATTAACAAGGCCAATGCCATCGATGTCCTTTTGGAACATTTGGGGGCTGAGCGTTCGGAGACCATTGCTTTTGGTGATGCCAAGATTGATATCCCTATGTTGGAATACTGTGAGATTGGTGTTGCCATGGGAAATGGTGGTCCAGAAATCTTGGCTATGGCAGACCTAGTCACAGACGATGTTGAAGCTGATGGCTTGTACAAAGCTTTTGATAAATTGGGCTTGTTGCAATAGAAAAAACTGAGTTCCTTTTTGGAGCCCAGTTTGTATTTTATGCTGGTTTACGACCGATAAATTTTTTCAAGAGATATAAGAGATAGCCAACAGCGATATACCCAGCACTGATGACCAGGACGTTTACCAAGACCTTGTTCCAACCAAATTTATTAACATTGATAAAGAAGTAGGCGAAGGGGCTATCTTTGGCACCTGGAATTGGGAGTTTTAGCACCAAGCCATTTAGAAGGGCAAAGGCAAAGTAAGACAGAGGGACCACGGACCAGTAAATTGGCTCACGTAGACGGTAGGCTTTCTTAGCATCGAAAATAAGGGTATCAAGCACCAACCCCCAAGGGACAATATAGTGGACCAAGAAGTTGCGGAGGGTCCAGAATTTCTCAGGTTCCGTAATAGGTGCCAAGAGGATATGATAGATGACTCCAGTGATGAGGATGGCCATGGTTACACCACCCTTGTAACGCAAGAGTTTGGTGTTGGTTGTCGCGTTCCCTTTTTTGAAGTCATAGATGATAAAGAAAATCAAACTAGAGAAGACAAGGATATTGGACAAAACAGTGTAATAGAGCAACATACCCCAACCATCGTCATGGATTTGGATAGAGACACCCACTAGTCCACAAAGAGCTAGTAAAATACGGTAAAATCGTGAAATAGTCATAAGCTTCCTTTTCCTAATAAATAATCTCTCTTATCATATCACATTTTTCACTAACAATTTTTTGAAAATTCTAGTAAAATCAAAGTAAGAAAGACTTCAAGGAGATTACTATGTCCAATCTAATCGATTATCTTGAAAAGGTAAAGGAACTTACCTTTGATCAAGAGCCTCTAAATATCTTGGATAAGGTTTGCATCAATGAGATTGGCTACCTGACTTATGAAAAATGCCTCACAGCAAGTGATTTGAAGGAAACCATCAATTTACATGACTATGCTGAAGGGAAGGACTTAAATCTAGACTACAGCTTCATGGTGACTAAGGAACGGGTAGATTTGGCTGAAGCCATGGTCAGGTCTAGGCGTTTCGCTGGACTTAATCTAAGTGACTACTGTAGTGTCTTGGACAAGGAAGTCGAAAAACAGTTTGCGGCTATGATTTTCAGTCTGCCTGAATTGGACTACCAGCAGATTGTCTTTCGTGGTACCGATGATAGCGTCATTGGTTGGAAGGAGGATTTTCAGTTGACCTACAGTCGGGAAATTCCTGCGCATCGCTCAGCCATGGCCTTTCTGGAGAAGCACTTGCCAAACCTCAGTGGCCATATCGCTGTTTCTGGACATTCCAAGGGTGGTAATCTTGCCCTCTATGCGGCTGTTCAAAGCTCGACTGCTCTACGTGAGCAAATAGCAGAGCTTTTGCTCCTAGATTCTCCGGGATTAATGAAGCCCCTCTTAGAGAAGCCTTCTTACCAAGAGTTAAAAGCCATGATGACAGTTATTAGACCTCAAGATTCTGTTGTGGGGGTTATGCTCTATTGGGATAGGCCTGCCCAGCTAGTCGCAGCAGAAGGCATTGGATTTGCTCAACATAACGCCTTGACTTGGGAGGTTGATTTAGTGGCAAATGATTTTGTTTATGAGGACCAGCCAACAGAGTTGAGTCAACGTTTGGAAGAAACCTTCCAAGAATGGATTGAGACCTTGCCCAATCAAGAACTCAAGCAAGTTTGCGATTTGGTTTTTGATACCATCCTTGATTCAGGTATTGAAAGCCTCGATGATATTGGCATCCAAGCCTTGCCACAGATAGGTCAGATGCTGCAAGAATTTGGCAATCTCTCGGACAAACAAAAGAAGGTCTTGCAAGACGGTTTCAACCAGTTACTCTGGATATTTTGGAAGTCAGGGGACAAGAAATCTAGCCTGCCCAAGCTTGAACTTCCTGATTTTATCAAGAAGTTGGGTGAATTGACAAATAACGATTAGGGGCAGCTGGACTATAGGAGTGGAGGATATCATGCCTAAAAACGTACTTATTACAGGAGCAACATCAGGAATTGGCGAAGCAACGGCGCGTGCCTTTGCTAAAGAGGGAGAAAATCTCATCCTAACAGGTCGCCGTGTGGAGCGTCTTCAAGCCTTGAAAGAAGAGCTCCAAGCAACCTATCCAGACCAAAAAGTTTGGACCTTTGCACTGGATGTTACCGATATGGACATGGTCAAGGATGTTTGCCAAGCCATTCTCAAAAGTGTGGGGCAAGTCCATATTTTAGTCAATAATGCAGGCCTGGCACTAGGCCTAACAGCCTATCAAGATTATGAAGAGTGGGATCTGCTGACCATGCTCGACACCAATGTCAAGGGCTTGATGATGGTGACACGTCAGATTCTACCAAGCATGGTAGCTGCCAATGAGGGCCATATCATCAATATGGGCTCTACGGCGGGCATCTATGCCTATGCAGGTGCAGCTGTGTATTCAGCTACAAAAGCCGCAGTGAAAACTTTCAGCGATGGTTTGCGTATTGATACCATTGCCACAGATATCAAGGTGACAACCATTCAGCCCGGTATCGTTGAGACCGACTTTTCACAAGTTCGCTTTCACGGTGACAAGGACAAGGCAGCCAAGGTTTATCAAGGTTTGGAAGCCCTCCAAGCCCAAGATATTGCGGATGCTGTCCTCTATGTCACCAAGCAACCACGACGCGTCCAGGTTTCAGACATGACCATCATGGCAAACCAACAAGCCACAGGGTTTACGATTCATAGGGGAGAGTAAATAGAAGATAAAAACATGACCTTCGGGCCGTGTTTTTTTGTTTGAATTTTCCCAAAACTATGAAAGAAACCGTGAAAATGCTATAATGTAAGGGATTACGACAATGTTGAAAGGATAAGTCATGCCACCAGTTACTCCAGAACTTGAGATAGAACGTCAATTAATCGAGCAATTAACCTCTGGTGAGAGCCAGTGGACCTATCGCCCAGACTTAAAAAATGAAGATCAATTATGGGACAACTTTTTTGAGAAGTTAGCGCAAAATAACGTTGCCCTACTAGCTGACCATCACTTGACCGAACAGGAGAAGCGTCAAATCAAGAACCAGCTTAACTTCATTAACTATTATGAAGCTGCTAAGTGGCTGGCTGGTGAAAATGGTATTGCTAAAGTCGAGGTACAGCGTGAAGATGCTAGCCTTGGGACTATCCGACTTTCTGTCATCTGGCGTGACAATATCGCTGCTGGAAAATCCAGTTACGAAGTGGTCAATCAAGTCGAACGTGACAAGGCCTATCCTCAAGATCAGGACCGTCGTTTAGATACGACACTGATGATCAATGGCCTTCCTCTTATCCATATCGAGCTCAAGAGTCCTCGTGTGGCCTTCTTGGATGCCTTTCATCAAATCAAAAAGTATGACCGTGAAGGAAAGTTACGTGGCATCTATTCTGCCCTTCAGATGTTTGTTGTGACTAATAAAGTAGACACACGTTATATCGCAGCTGCACGAGAGGATAAGCTTAATAAACAATTCTTAACATCTTGGGTGGATAAAGATAATAAACCCATGACCAGTCTCATGGACTTTGCTCATGAGGTCCTGTCTATTCCACGTGCTCATCAGATGGTGATGCAGTACTCCGTTATTGATGATAGTAAGAAAGCCCTCATCCTCTTACGTCCTTATCAAATTCATGCCATTGAGTCTGTCCAGGATGCCTCTCGCCGTCAGGAATCAGGTTATATCTGGCATACCACGGGTTCTGGTAAGACCCTAACGTCCTACAAGGTGGCTCGCAACCTCTTGCAGATTCCAGCCATTCAAAAGACAATTTTCGTCGTCGACCGTAGGGACCTTGACCAGCAGACGACCTCGTCCTTTCTCTCTTATGCGGCCAATGATGTCATCGATATCGACGAAACAGACAATACCCATGATTTGGTCAAGCGTTTGGCAGGAAATGATAAGCGAGTGATTGTGACGACTATCCAGAAAATCACAACCATGATGCGCAAGTTCCAAGAAGGTAAATACCAAAAGGATTCGGAAAAAATCAAGGACCTCCGTGTAGCTTTCGTTGTGGATGAATGTCACCGTGCGGTTACGCCTCAGACTCAAAAAGATATCAAGGGCTTTTTCCACAATTCGCTTTGGTATGGCTTTACTGGTACACCGATTTTCAAGGAAAATAAACGCAAGCAATTAGGCGATTTGGCACAAACCACCCACCAACAATATGGTGAACGCCTCCATGAGTATACGGTAAAAGAAGCCATCCATGACGGAGCAGTTCTGGGATTCAAGGTAGACTATCGGAATACCATTATTTCGCCGATTCCTGAAAAAGATCTTCCTGACTCTGTTTATGAAGATAAAGAACACATGCTAGAAGTCTTGGATGCTATCCTAAACAAAAGTTATCAACAGTTGGGCTTTCCAAATGGTGTGGGCAAGACCTACGAGGCTATCTTAACGGTTAAGTCCATTCCACAAGCTCAGGCTTATTACAATCTGCTCAAGAGTATCAAGACAGGACACGAACGTGTCAAAGTGTCAGAGCGAGCTAAGCGCGTGCTACCCGACTTTCCAAAGATGACAGTCACTTACTCAGTGTCGGAAAATGAAGAAGAGTCTATCGACTACCAAGACCACATGAAACAGGTCATAGACGACTACAATCAGGAGTTCGGTACCCATTTTACTATGGCTGATTTGCGTGGTTTTAACACGGATATCAATAATCGTTTAGCCAGAAAGTTAGATAAATACATTCCTCGCAATGAGCAGTTGGATTTGGTTATCGTCGTTGACCGTCTTTTGACCGGTTTTGATGCCCCCTGTCTATCCACTCTCTTTATCGACCGTAAGCCCATGCGTCCACAGGATTTGATTCAAGCCTTTAGTCGCACCAACCGTATATTTGACAGTAAAAAGCGTTATGGCCATATCATCACCTTCCAAAGACCAGAGGCCTTTAAAGAGGCTGTGGATAATGCCCTTAAGCTCTACTCAAACGGTGGTGAAAATGATGTCACTGCCCCAGACTGGGCAGAAGAAAAAGCTAACTTCATCCAAGCCTGGATAGATTTTCAAGTAAAAGTGGAAGATGTGGAAAACTATGTCATCACGATTGAGCAGGCCACTAGCCCACAACTCCGTCGCATTGCCAAGGCTTACCAAACCTTTGACAAGTATCTGGCATCTATCCGTGTCTATAGTGAATACGATGAAGCGGCTATCTATGCAGAGACAGGACTGTCAGATGAAAAGCTCGAAACCTATCTAGGTATCTATCAAAATATCCTAGCAGAGCTCAAAAGCCGAGCAGAAGACGATGGTGATGATAATCTCTTTGACATCCACTACGAACTGGAATCCATCCAAGTCGACGAGATTAACTATGCTTACATCTTGACCCTGATTCAAAGTATGATTCAGCAGGAAGAGGATAGTCCACAAGCCCTCAGTGACAAGGACATCGAAACGGTTGATAACTATATCCAGAGCTTGGAACGCACCAATCCTAAACTAGCCGAAATCATCCGGAACCTGTGGAAAGAAGTCCAAGCCAATCCTAAAGATTACCAAGGACAATCTATCACTGGTGTCTTGGACACTATGATTGAAGCCATTATCGACGACCATCTCAAACGCTTTGCCAGAGAATGGTATGTCGGACTCGATGAACTTCGTTACTATGTCCAACACTATCGTAAGGGTGCCAAGAAGCAATCTGGTGAAAGCCAGCTCACCAAGAGCCAACGCTACAAAGACTACAAAGCAGAAACAGCTGATGGCCTCAACCCGCTCAGCTACAAAAAACACATCAAAGAAGCCTACACCAAACTCATTGAAGAGGTCATTGAACCATTGAGAGTGGGGAGGTAGAGGAAGGAGAGATGAATAGTGCAGGAATTTAATATTGAACAATTTAAAAGAAATGTTCTTACTAAAAATTTGAATATTTTAATTGGTTCTGGAGTGTCATATCCAGCAATTCCTTTAATGAATTTCTTTTCAAAAGATGATAAAGGTATGCCTGTAAGTAAAGAAGTTGCAAATGCTAATTTAGAGAATTATATATGGAAAGTTAGTTCTTTTTTACCTTTTAATCATAATGATAGAATAAAATATTTTGTTGAAAACATGGATAAACAGACTTTGTATTCAACGGAATATTATACTAAACTAATGAACTTCATAATCCTTGAGAATAATGTTGATTATGTACTAGAACGATATATAAAGTTCTTAGAAAAAGTAATTACATTACTTTACATATCAAATTCTAGAACGGTTTCAAAGAATGTTAATATTTTTACCACAAATTATGATTTATTTATTGAAAGATCCCTAGATTTATTGATGAAAAATGATAACTTTATATTTAATGACGGGTCCAATGGTTATTTCTATAAAGTATTAGATAGTTCAAATTATAATAAAAGTGTGGCATATAGAGGGTTAAATGAAAATTATTTAAATGAGTTACCTACAATCTCTCTAATTAAACCTCACGGCTCTATGAATTGGGAAAAAGACGAAAATAATCAGATTTTAATAAGAGCGTGTGCAGTCAATCACCCAGTTGTTGTTAGACCTACGGGACTTGAGGGACAGGAAACATATCTTAACAATCATTTTCATGATATGTTAAGAGTATTCCAACTAGAGCTAGATAAACCACAATCAGTATTAATTGTTGTAGGATTCTCGTTTCAAGATGATCATATTGCAAAGATGATAAGGAGAGCCTTAAAGAATCCAGAATTAATGATTTATATTTTTTGTTATGCTGATAGCGATTTCGATGTTATTAAGAAGAATTTATCTCTTGATAATATTCCTAGGAATCTTCAGATAGTGACCCCATCTGATTTTAAAGCCAGGGATAAGAACAATTTGCATACAAGTGGAAATTTTGATATTAATAGTCTGACAAAGTTACTGATTATTGAGGGTGAAGATGCAAAATGAATCGAGTTGTGAAAAAATTAGGTGTAATCGTAGGTGTTGATGGTGATATTTCTCAAGTTGGAATGTATCATTTATCTAATGATGCAGAATATCTATGGTATGGTGATGTGTTACAAGGAGCAAAAATCGGAGCATATCTGACAATTTTGCAGAATAATGTAAAAATTATCGCTTCTGTTGTTACTGAGAAAGTTGCTGATCAGCAAAATACAATTCGGAGTACAGAATTTGATAATCGTTTTTCAAAGAATTCGATAAATCGAATTGTTCATTTAAAAACTAAAGGTGTAATCGAAAATGGTGAATTCCAAGTCACAAGTCAATACGTGCCTATGATTGGTAATGAGGTATGTATTACTTCGAAAAAGGACTTAGAATTAATATATGGGATTAATGATGCAGAGCCGACAATTTCTATTGGCAAGTCAATATTGGAAGGTCAAGTTGTACCTTTATCGATTAATAAAATTTTTGCGTCCCATGTTGGTGTTTTTGGAAATACTGGTAGTGGTAAATCTAATACTTTGCATAAGTTATATCTAGAACTATTCCGGTCAGAGTATAAAGAGAAAATTTTAGAGTATTCAAAATTCTATGTTATTGATTTTAATGGTGAATATACTAAAAATGATAGTTTTGGTGTAATTAACCAAAAAAGAGTATTTGAAATTAATACTAAAAATCTAACATCGACTAAACTTCCGATAACCTCAGATTATTTATTTGATCCAGATATTTTGTCAATTCTATTCGGAGCGACTACCGCTACGCAAGTTCCTTTTTTAAGAAAATCGCTTAAAATTTGGAACGAAAGACAGTTCAATGGTGAGAGTATTGCACATTTTGTTGTAGGAACTTTGAAAAGGATTTTAACTACCGGGAATTCTGCAAGTCTAGATTCTAAAGATAATTGGATATCTATTGCAGAGAAGTACATTGATAATGATTTATTTGATGTTTTAAAAAGCAATTTGCATTATAATTACAATACAGAAGCTTATTACACGGTAGTTAATGGTACCAATAATTATATTATTAATCCCAATACACCAATTGCTGACTTTGAATTAAAGTATCTTAAAATTGATGAAATCGAGAGGGATTTAAAATTAAAATTTGACTCGTTATCAGAATTTGATAAATTAAAATTTCATCTTGATTTTCAAAAAGTACATCAATCAGCTTGGAAATCAACAAACTTAGAACATATTAATCCTTTGTTTCATAGAATTGATACAGCTTTAAATAGTTTGAAGAAAGTTGTTGAAGTCAAAGAGAGAATTGAAGGGGATTTTTCTAGTTTAAATATTATTAATCTCGTACATGCTAATCAGGAGATTACCAGATTAATTCCTATGCTTATCTCTAAGATGGTCTATGACCAACAGAAAACGAAAATAGCAGGAAACGATGTTACATGTACTAGTCATTTGATTATTGATGAAGCACATAATATTTTAAATGCTCAAAACCATTCTGTAGGAGATACTTGGCAGGACTACAGATTGAATATTTTTGAAGAAATCATTAAGGAAGGACGGAAATTTGGTTTCTACTTAACTTTATCAAGTCAACGACCAGCAGATATTTCACCTACTATTCTTTCACAAGTTCATAATTATTTCATCCATAGATTGGTTAATGATAATGATTTACGTATGCTGGTAAATACGATGCCTACGTTGGATAAAACATCCTTTAATAAAATTCCTAGTTTAGGCAAAGGTGAAGTTATAATTACAGGTAATGCAATTCAAGTTCCAGTATTTGTGAAAGTAGATAAAGAAGAAGTCATTAGACCGAATAGTGATGATGTAGTATTAACTAGATTATGGTCGAAAAGTGAGTGAACTGTTTCAAAGGTAATAATTATTACGAAAAATTACTGTGGGAGTAATCACTAATATTCATTATAAAGTAGCAAAAAACTATATAATTTAATTCAGAAGAGAGGGAAATGATGATAAGCCAGAGAAAAAACATACCTTTGGTAAGAGTTGAAGGGTTTGAGGGAGCATGGGAACTATGTACTTTAGGAGAACATATTGAAGATTATGTTGAAAAAACTACAGTTCAAAACCAATATCCAGTTTTAACTTCTTCTCAAAATAGGGGAATTGTAAGACAGGAAGATTATTTTGCAAATAGGCAAGTGACTACAGATAGTAATATTGGTTATTTTGTGCTACCGAAGGGTTTTTTCACATATCGGTCTAGAAGTGACAATGGTGTGTTTAAGTTCAATAGAAATGACATTGTAGAGAAAGGTATAATCAGTTACTTTTATCCAGTCTTTAGTATTGTAGAAGGTGACAGTGACTTTTATCTAAAACTTCTAAATACATCAATAACCAAGCAAGCAATGTTACAAGCCGAAGGGACAGGGCAAAAAGTGCTATCATTAAGAAAATTTAAATCAATAAAGGCATCAGTTCCATCCCTAGCCGAACAATCCGCCATTGGTTCCCTCTTCCGTACCCTCGACGACCTTCTGACTAGCTACAAGGACAATCTTGCCAACTACCAATCTCTTAAGGCTAATATGCTCTCCAAAATGTTTCCAAAAGCTGGAAAGACCGTTCCTGAGATACGTTTGGATCGATTCGAAGGAGAATGGGAAGAAAAGTGTATAGGGGAAATAGCTGATATTGTACGAGGTGCTTCTCCAAGACCAATACAAGATCCAAAATGGTTTGATTCAAATTCAGAAATTGGTTGGTTACGTATCTCTGATGTGACAAGTCAGAATGGTAGAATTCATAGTTTGGAACAAAAAATATCAAAATTAGGTCAAGAAAAAACAAGAGTTCTAACGGAACCTCATTTATTACTTAGTATTGCTGCGACTGTTGGAAAACCTGTTGTCAACTACGTTAAAACTGGTGTACATGATGGATTTTTAATTTTTATGAATCCAAAATTTGATAGAGAATTTATGTTTCAATGGCTAGAAATGTTTAGAAAAAAATGGAATCGATACGGTCAACCAGGAAGTCAAGTCAATCTCAATAGTGATATTGTAAAAAATCAAAAGATATTAATCCCTTGTATGGAAGAACAACAAGCCATTGGCTCTTATTTCTCAAACCTCGATAATCTTATCAACTCTCACCAAGAAAAAATTTCTCAGCTAGAAACTCTGAAAAAGAAACTCTTACAAGATATGTTTATCTAACCTTAAAAAATGATCCTTATCAGCAACCCTAAGCACAGCCTTTTTCGAATAGTATAAGTGAGCCCCTTTGATTCTTTCAAAGGGTGATTCTTAGTGCTTAATAACTTAAAAGTATTTACTTTTAATAACTTTAGAGTTATAATGAATTCGAAAAGAGGTCGCTTTGTGCACGCTATTTATTTTTATAAGGATAAACAGGGGAATCAACCGGTTCTGGACTACATGAGGGAGCTAGCTCGTCGCGATAGCAAGGACAGCCGGATTAAACTCAACAAGCTCAACGACTACATTGAACTGTTGAGCCAGCAGGGAACCCGTGCTGGCCAACCCTACATCAAGCATCTGGATGCGGAGATCTGGGAGTTGAGACCCTTGCGGGATCGGATTTTATTCGTGGCTTGGCTGGATGGGAGCTTTGTCTTACTGCATCATTTTGTCAAAAAGACGCAAAAGACACCCAGACGAGAGATCGAGAAAGCCAAGCGGGAGTTGCAAGATTTGAAGGAAAGAGGGCTAAGAGATGAAGAATAGTGCCATCGGTAGCAATTGGAAAGATGTGAGAGCAGAACTCTTCACCAAGGAAGAAATCCTGGAAAGTGATCTGCGGGTCGCGATTATGACTGAGCTGATCGAAGCTCGGCATGAAAAGGGCATTAGCCAAAAGAAACTAGAAGAACTCAGTGGGGTTAGTCAACCGGTCATCGCTCGGATGGAGACAGGAAAGACCAGTCCTCAATTGGACACGGTTTTGAAAGTCTTAGCCAGTCTGGGCAAGACCCTCGCTGTCGTCCCACTGGAACAAGAAAAGGTCTAAAAGAAATCAGAAAGAATTACTATGGAAACAACACAAACCTCCCAGTCGCTCTATCAAGCCCTATGGAACTCAGCGGATGTGCTCCGATCTAAGATGGATGCCAACGACTACAAGTCTTATCTCTTGGGCATGGTCTTTTACAAGTATTTGTCGGACAAGATGCTCTTTTTCGTGGCAGAGACCATGGAGGAAGAGACAGAAAGCTTGGAAGAGGCACTGGCAGTCTATCGTAAATACTACGAGGACGAGGAGACTCACGAAGACCTCTTGGCAGTCATCACTGATGAGATGAGCTATGCCATTCATCCTGACTTAACCTTTACGGCCTTGGTAGAGCGAGTGAATGATGGAAGTTTTCAGCTAGAGGACTTGGCCCAGGGCTTCCGTGATATTGAACAGAGTGACGAGCTCTATGAAAACCTTTTTGAAGATATCGATCTCTACTCTAAGAAACTTGGTGCGACTCCACAAAAGCAAAACCAGACTGTTGCGGCTGTGATGAAAGAGTTGGCTGTCTTAGATGTGGCAGGTCATGCTGGTGACATGCTTGGTGATGCTTACGAGTACTTGATTGGTCAGTTTGCGACGGATTCGGGTAAAAAAGCTGGTGAGTTCTATACACCGCAACCTGTTGCCAAACTCATGACCCAGATTGCCTTTTTAGGACGTGAGGATAAGCAAGGCTTTACCCTTTACGATGCGACTATGGGGTCAGGATCGCTCTTGCTTAATGCAAAACGCTATTCACGTCAACCACAGACAGTGGTTTATTTTGGTCAAGAGTTGAATACCTCAACCTATAACCTGGCACGTATGAACATGATTCTACATGGTGTGCCGATTGAAAATCAGTTTTTACACAACGCTGATACCTTGGATGAGGATTGGCCAACCCAAGAGCCGACTAACTTTGACGGTGTTCTCATGAATCCACCTTATTCAGCCAAGTGGTCTGCTAGCTCAGGATTCATGGATGATCCTCGATTCTCACCATTTGGGAAACTAGCACCTAAGTCTAAGGCTGATTTTGCCTTCCTCTTGCACGGCTACTATCACTTGAAACAAGACAATGGTGTCATGGCTATCGTTCTACCTCATGGGGTGCTCTTCCGTGGTAATGCTGAAGGGACTATTCGTAAGGCTTTGTTAGAAGAAGGAGCCATTGATACGGTTATCGGTCTGCCTGCTAATATTTTCTTTAACACCAGTATTCCAACGACAGTTATCATTCTCAAAAAGAACCGCACCAATCGTGATGTTTACTTTATCGATGCCTCTAAGGAGTTTGATAAGGGGAAAAATCAGAACATCATGACAGATGCCCATATTGAGAAGATTCTTGATGCTTATAAGAGCCGTGAGGATATGGACAAGTTCGCTCATCTGGCTAGCTTTGAAGAGATTGTGGAAAATGACTACAACCTTAATATTCCTCGCTATGTGGATACCTTTGAGGAAGAAGAAGTGGAGCCTTTGACCGAGATTGTGGCTAAGATTAATCAGACCAATGCGACGATCGAAAGTCAGACAGCATCCCTTCTTGATATGCTTGGCCAGCTTCATGGAACTACTCCAGAAGCAGACGAAGAACTCAAGGCTTTTGTGAAAGCATTTAAGGGGTAGTTGCAAGCTTTCATTTACTTTTTCCGAATAGATAGTAGTAGAGGGGCCAATCCTCTATTTTTTCTTAAGGAGAGGTACATGGAAAAAAGACACAAGCATGTCTCACCGACCTTGGATATCATGGCTAAGAAGATTTTCAGTCTGCCTGAGGTGACGGTGGCTTTCATTCGAGATATTTTGGATTTGGATGTTGTGGATGCTCAGATTTTGGAGGGGACGCAGCTTCATAAAAAGGACTTTGATGAGGATGAGCTCTTTTCAACGTCGGTGGATGTTCGAGCCAAGTTGAATGATGGAACTGAGGTTATCATTGAGATTCAGGTGCGTAAGCAGCATTATTTTCTCAATCGTTTTCATTATTATTTGGCTAACCAGCTGGTAGAAAATGTGCAACAATTACGCCAACAAGGGCAGACGCATAAGATGTATGAGCAGATGGAGCCGGTCTATGGTATTGCTATCTTGGAGAAGACCTTGTTGCCAGATGAGGAGTCCCCGATTAATACTTATTGGATGGCCAATAGTCGGACGGGGAGGCCTTTGAATGCTTACTATAAGGATGGGAAACAGCAGAACCTTCTTCAGATTGCCTTTTTAGAGTTGGATAAGTATAATAAAGATAAGCATATCAGGGATGAAGGGCGGCAGTGGCTAGAGTTCTTTGGAAATCTCCCATTTTCTAAGGAACCTAGTCAAGCGGTCACGCATGCCGATTCATTACTGGATTCATCCAGCTGGACACAGGAGGAAAAGGCGATGATTGATGAACGCATACGTATTCAAGAAAATTATGACATGACTATGGAAACAGCTATCGATGAAGCACGTGAAGAAGGCTTGGAACAAGGGTTAGAGCAAGGACTAGAGCGTGGACTTAAACAAGGGTTAGAACGAGGTCGTTATGAGGGACAACTAGAACTGATTCGTAAGATGCTGTCAAAAGGTCTGTCGTTAGAAGTAGTATCGGATGTGACTGGTTTATCGGTTGAAGAATTAGAGACATTGTTATCGTAAGAATCAGTTAGGAATAAACATTTATTTGAAAAGTCAGAGGCAGTTTTTGTCTCTTTTTTTATTTTTGGGTATTTAACATTTGTAATACTTAAACATTCGGAAAATAATACTTTGAATCGTAAAATTAAAAAAGACTGTCAAACGTTTGACATAAATCTGAGAAAACAGATTTAATACAATTTGATTGTTTTAGCCGATAAATCTTGCTAAATAAGCCTTTATGGAAGTTTAGAGTTTTCTCTTTCTTACACGTGAAAGAAATTACCTTTTTGTGCGACATTTTTAGACTATAATTTAGAAATGAATAACTGAACTTTCTAATATGACATTTTTGTTAAGGCCTTGTTAAAATGGATTACTTAGCCTTTTATTTTGTGTTCTCATGACTTATAATTTGTTTTGGTTTGTTTTGGATTAAAGAAACAACAGCATCATTAAGTACATCAAATATTTAAGAGTCTCTGTTTTTAGTTCGAGAATAGCTTAAAACTAAAATGGAGAGATTGTGAAAAAAAGTATCGGGAGAATTAACTTGTTTAGAGAAAGTAAAACAAAACCAAAGTACAGCATCCGAAAATATTCCATTGGGGCAGCATCGGCTTTGATTGGCTTCATGGCCCTTGCCAATGGGCAAGCAGTTCAGGCTGACGAGGCACAATCGATTAGTGACTTGACTGATGCTTCAAATCAAGCGCAGGCCCCTCAAGCGGTTTCAACAGCTCAGTTGGCGACTTCAGAGCTAGCATCAGAGAGTGTGCAAGCTTCTCAGCCTGCCAATATTATGCCGTCTCAACCTCAGGTAAGGACTGTTCAAGCAGCTGAGCAGACTCCGACCATCGATCAAGTGATTGAGACAGGCACCTCTCAAAATCAAGGAACGTCAGCAAATGTCTTAACCAATGCGACTGAGGGTCAAGGACAAGGCAAGGAGTATAACACAGATGCCTACGGTGCCAAAATGCCTTACACGACTCATGAAGCAGAAAATGCGACTATCGAAAATGGAGCTACAATCCAACAGTCAACTGACATGGAATCTACGGCCGTGGAAGCGACGAACCAAACTTATGTCGAGCTTCCTAAAAAAGATGCAGCAGTTACTTTCAATGTCACCGAGCCAGCCAATGCTTTGAATGTGCGTTATACAATACCTGATGGTGCATCAGGTCAGTTGGATGTGCAGGTTAATGGTTCAAGCGTTGGTAATCTTGATTTGTCATCTCACTCAGCATGGCAGTACCTTAAAGGTGACCACGAATATGATCAAGTCGTTGATGGATCAAGTGCACGCTTCCGTTTTGATGAGACACGTCTTCTCCTCAAGGACATCCAATTGAAATCTGGTGATAAGATTTCTTTGGTTAAGAAGAAAGATGACAATGTCCCTTATGGTATTGATTTTATTGAGCTAGAACAGGCTCCAGCGCCAGTTGCCCAAGGTGAAAATAGCATCAGTATTGTGGATAAGGGTGCATCTGCCAATGATGATAGTGATGACACAGCTGCCCTACTTGCGGCTGTTGAGGAAGCTAAAGCTAGCGGAAAATCTGTCTATATTCCAGAGGGACGTTTCAATTTCGACAAACAAGTTAATATCGAAGCTGATAATCTAAAAATTTCAGGTGCTGGTGTTTGGCATACACAACTGCACTTTACAAGTGATAAACGCTATGGTGGTGGAATTGTCTTCGGTCATAATAGTAATGGCATTGAGTTGAGCAATCTTTACATGGATTCTAACTTGACGTCTCGTTATAATGAGGATGCGCAGTACAAGGCTATTTCGGGAACACTTGGTAAGGATTCGAAAATTCACGACATCTGGGTTCAGCATTTTGAAGTCGGTATGTGGATTGGAGACTACGACCAGACGGGAAATATGAAGTATACGGACGGTCTTGTCGTTGAAAATGCTCGTATCCGTAATAACTTAGCTGATGGTATTAACTTTGCCCAAGGGACCAAGAATTCAACAGTTAAAAACTCTAATATCCGTGGGAATGGTGATGATGGTTTAGCCATCTGGTCAAGTATTTCAGATGGTACAAATGCCGCGGCTGAGGAAAATAATAAATTCCTCAACAACACCATTGAATCAGGCTGGCGTGCGGCTGGTATCGGTATTTTTGGTGGTAAGGGGCATGAAATTTCAGGAAACCTCATCAAGGACGTCTTTGCTGGAGCAGGTATCCGTGTAAACACAGTCTTTGCAGGCCACAATTTTGACCTCAATGATTCTGGAATTAAGATTCATGACAATACCATTCTACGTTCAGGGACAACTAATGACCTCTATAACCTCCATCGTGGTGCTATTGATTTCCAACAAGTTCGTGGAACAATCAAGAATGTCGATGTTTACGATAATAAACTATTGAATACCTTGGCTGATCCAGTGATTACCAAAAACTTTGAGATGGGTGACAATGGTAATGGAGAAATCCGTTTATCTAATAATACGATTGACAATAAGGCGACGATTGTTGGGGTTGTCTCAGCAGTTTCTCCAACAAAACCTGAACCAAAGCCTGTCAATAATCCAGTCTCTGAGACTTCAGTTTCCGAAACGCCAAAGAGTGAGGAAAGTTCATCAGCCCCAGTTTCCGAACCATCAAACAGTGAAGTAGCTTCCGAGACTTCAGTTTCAGAAACACCAAAGAGTGAAGCAGGTTCAAGCACCCCAGTTTCAGAAGCATCAAACAGTGAAGTGGTATCCGAGACATCAGCATCAGAAACACCAAAGAGTGAGGAAAGTTCAAGCACTCCAGTTTCTGAAGTATCAACTAGTGAAGTAGTTTCTGAGACATCAGCATCAGAAACACCAAAGAGTGAGGCCGGCTCAAGCACTCCAGTTTCTGAAGCATCAACTAGTGAAGTGATCTCAGAGACTTCAGTTTCAGGAACACCAAAGAGTGCGGAAAGTTCATCAGCCCCAGTTTCCGAAGTATCTAACAGTGAATTGGTTTCTGAAAATTCAGCATCAGAAACACCAAAGAGTGAGGAAAGTTCATCAGCCCCAGTTTCCGAGACTTCTAACAGTGAAGTAATCTCAGAGACTTCAGTTTCAGAAACACCAAAGAGTGAGGTAGGTTCAAGCACTCCAGTTTCCGAAGCATCAACTAGTGAAGTAGTTTCTGAGACTTCAACATCAGAAACACCAAAGAGTGAGGCAAGCTCAACTGCTCCAGCCTCTGAGTCACCAAAGAATGAGGAAACTTCGGTAGCTTCATCTACTAGTCAGGTTGACGTAGCAATTACTTCTGACAGCCCAGAGAAATCTCCAACTTCAGAAAGTACACAAAAGGATCCGATTAGCGAGGTTTCTTCAGAAGTTATTGAAAAAGGTTCAACAAGTCAGGTCGATGTCAAACTTTCTGAAGCTCCAACAACAGCACGTACATCTGAAGTTGTCAGCATCTCGCCAAATAGTCAAGTCGCTTATAACAATGACCTAAAAATCTCTGTAACAAGCAGTCAGCTCGCCTCAGAAGCTATTCGCTTTAATTCTCTTTTGAATGAGAAGTCTGTGGATGTGATTGCAAGTAAAGTCATGGCGGTTATGGCCTATGAAACATTAGCTTCAGAAGTGGCATCACTTACAAGCTCTGAAGGTGTTGCCAAAGAGATTAGCAGTGATTTGTCAGAATTGGCGGAAAGCAAGAAGGATGACACACCTAAGAATGTCGCTCGTATTGATAAAGCAACTGAGGCAAAACAGGTGGCCAAGAGTTCTGAAAGCCAAGCTAGCACTTCAAAAGAAAAAGGTAAGTCTAATACGACAACGGTCTTCCTACTTGTCGGAGTTGCTGCAGCACTAAGTATATCTACAGTTTATCTTACAAAACAAGGTAAAAAAGCAGGTAAGTAATAGATAAGAAGCATCCATTAAATTGGGTGTTTTTGTTTTTAAGCAAGATCTAAGATACCTAATGTCATTATTCTTTATTTTTAATCATCCACTTTGATTTGGTTCTGTATAATTAAAGTGATAAGAAAAATTAAGGAGTTAAGATGATGAAAGAAAAAAGAAATAGTAGGATTTGTTTATTTGCTCTCCTTGTTTTAGTATTTACTTTAGGATTCGGATTTTCATTAGATACTAGCAAACAATCTTTGGCTGTGAGCTCTCAAGTGGTTCAAGCGGATGAGAACAATGGTATCTTGGCTTTTAATGGTCAAAAGCAGTTTGTCATGGAGGAGAAGGACCAGCTAGGACGTGCCCGCAGTGCTCATATACAGTTACAAGATAAGGACGAGCCGAAGAATAAGCGTCCCGGTAAAATAAAATATGATCCTGTAGGATGGCATAACTATAAGTTTTATTATGGGGACGGTAAATCAAAATCTTGGCTAATGAATCGAGGGCATTTGATTGGCTATCAGTTTTCTGGTGTCAATGACGAGGGCAAGAATTTAGTACCTATGACTGCCTGGTTGAATTCTGGAAATTATAAAGGAACCGACGAAGGTAATCAGTCAGGTATGCTTTATTATGAGAATCGCTTGGATAACTGGCTAGCACTCCACCCTAACTATTGGTTAGACTATAAGGTAACAGCTATCTACAGTGGAGACGAGTTGTTGCCTCGTCAAGTAGAACTTCAGTATGTTGGTATTGATGGTTCTGGAAATCTCTTGGAAATTAAACTTGGTGGAGATAAGGAGACTCTTGACAGTCAGGGAGTTACGCATGTTATCTTGGATAACCAATCACCAAATGCAGAAATCAATTATGCAGATGGGACAGCGACAAATACGGTTACTGAATTTACTGAAGCACCATCTGAGCCTAGTTCTGAGAGTTCACAGGTGACTGAACAACCAAGTTCTGAACCAGAGCCTGTGCAACCTGCACAAGAAGAAAGTCGAACAGTTTATGTGGCGCGTCATGGTACAGCAGATGTTTATTGGTATGACATCAACAGTATGCCTAGCAATACCAACAAAGCAAATGTCGTTACAATGACAGAAGCAGATGCCCTAGCCCAAGGTAAACGACACACGTCTAAAGAGTAATACAAAAGCTGGACATCTTGTCCAGTTTTTTTGTAAAACGACTCAGATTTTACCACTTTTATCTGAAAATTTGATATACTGAGACTATCAAAGATACTTGAAAGAGAGGTAAATTGACTCTTTTTCAGTACAAGAAAGGAATAAAAATATGATTTGGATTATTATTGCCATTATCGTTGTTCTTGTAATTTTTGTTATTGCAAGTTATAACGGCTTGGTTAAAAGCCGTATGCAGACTAAGGAGGCATGGAGTCAAATTGATGTTCAATTGAAACGTCGTAATGACCTTCTTCCTAACTTGATTGAGACTGTAAAGGGATATGCAAAATACGAAGGTTCAACGCTTGAAAAAGTAGCAGAACTTCGTAATCAAGTAGCAGCTGCGACTTCACCAGCAGAAGCGATGCGTGCTAGTGATGAATTGACACGCCAGGTTTCTGGAATCTTTGCGGTTGCTGAAAGTTACCCTGACCTTAAGGCTAGTGCCAACTTCAGCCAGCTTCAAGAAGAGTTGACGAACACTGAAAACAAAATTGCCTATTCACGTCAACTTTATAACAGTGTGACAAGTAACTACAATGTGAAATTGGAAACATTCCCAAGCAATGTTATTGCTAAGATGTTTAGCTTTAAGGCTGCTGAATTCCTTGAAACACCAGAAGAAGAAAAAGCTGTCCCTAAGGTTGATTTCAGTGGACTAGGTAACTAATATGTTATTTGATCAGATTGCTCGAAATAAGAGAAAGACTTGGCTTTTGCTCCTGGTCTTTTTCCTCTTGTTGGGCCTTGTTGGTTACGGTGTCGGCTATCTTTGGTTAGGTTCAGGCTTCGGTGGTCTGATTCTTGCTCTAGTTATCGGTTTTATCTATGCCGTTACCATGATTTTCCAATCAACCAATGTCGTTATGGCTATGAATGGTGCACGAGAGGTTGACGAACAAACCGCTCCGAACCTTTATCATGTCGTTGTGGATATGGCTATGGTGGCACAAATACCGATGCCACGTGTCTTTATTGTCGATGATCCTTCAATGAATGCTTTTGCAACGGGATCTAGCCCTAAAAATGCTGCTGTAGCTGCTACAACAGGTCTTCTTGCGGTTATGAATCGTGAGGAACTTGAAGGAGTTATTGGACATGAAGTGAGTCATATTCGCAACTACGATATCCGTATTTCGACTATTGCAGTAGCCTTGGCATCTGCCATCACCATGCTAGCTGGTATGGCTCGCAATATGATGTTCTGGGGTGGAGGCCGTCGTCGTAATGATGATGACCGTAATGGAAGTAGTGGCTTGGAGATTATTCTTCTCATTATTTCCTTGATTGCCATTATCCTTGCGCCTTTGGCAGCTACCTTGGTTCAGTTGGCTATTTCACGTCAGCGTGAATTTCTAGCTGATGCTTCTAGTGTCGAATTAACACGTAACCCGCAAGGTATGATTAATGCTCTGCTTAAACTTGATCATAGTGAACCGATGCAACATCACGTGGATGATGCTAGCGCAGCTCTCTATATCAATGATCCTAAAAAGGAATCTGGTTTGCAGAAGCTCTTTTATACGCACCCACCAATTTCAGAACGGGTGGAACGCTTGAAACAAATGTAAAAAAAGTGAGACTGATGACACTTCTAAGGGTGTTTATCAGCCTCACTTTTTTAGTTTGATTCAATATAAAGGTTGCTAGCAACAGTTTCTGGAATTTGAATTTCTTTTCCATCAATATTCAGGCGGTAGAGTTGTGTAAAAGGGTCAAAGCCTTTCAAGGTAAAAGTTACTCCAATTTTAAGACCGACAGTTTCCAAATAATGGAGTAAATCAATTTGATCCTGAACTCGACGAAGTACATAGTCTCCAGGAGTTAAGTCTTGTGTAAAAGTCTGGTTGTAGATTTCCTCTATGAGCTGGCCTGACTTGGGGATTTGCCCACCGTGTGGACAGGTTTGGGGGTAATTGAGTAGGCGGTCAAGGGCATTGATAAAGTGATCAGAGACAGTATGCTCTAAAATTTCAGCCTCTTGATGAATTAGGTCGCAAGTATATTGCAAGTGGTCCACCAAAAAGACTTCGATGAGGCGATGTTTCCGATAGAGTTCAGCGACATTGATTTTACCAGTTTTCGTTAGAAGATAGCCCTTGACTTTGTCTTTGATGATGAGGTCTTCTGAAATCAATTTCTTAATCATTTCCGTCACAGCAGGTGGAGACACCTGCATACGGTTTGCGATTTCCTTATTGCTTATTTTACCTTCTTCAGTACCAATCTCATAGATACATTTGAGGTAGTCTTCTTTGTTAGGTGTCATTTCTCTTCCTTTGAAAATAGTCTCACCTTAGTATAACAGATTTATCATAAGAATACAGAATATTTCTTAGATGAGATTTTTACTGATTCAAGCCTTGGGTGATTTTATCCAGATTATATTTCATCATGTTGTAGTAGCTATCACCGTCTTGCCCTTTTTCAGCAATAGAATCTGTAAAGATCTTTGCATAAATAGGAATATTGGTATCCTTAGATACTGTTTTCATAGGGCGTTCATCGACACTGGATTCGACAAAGAGAGCTGGTACCTTTGTTTGACGTAGTTTTTCCACGAGTGTTTTGATTTGGTCTGGTGTGCCTTCTTCTTCTGTATTGATTTCCCAGATGTAGGCAGATGGTACGCCATAGGCTTTAGAGAAGTATTTGAAGCATCCTTCACTAGTGACAATCAGTTTTTTCTCATCGGGAATCTTGTTAAATGTCTCTTTAGCTTCTTGGTCCAGTTTACTAAGTTTGTCAGTATAGGATTTTAGATTCTTTTCGTAGAAGGTCTTGTTTTTAGGGTCCTTAGCAATCAGTTGCTTGGCAATATTTTGAGCATAAATAATCCCATTTTCCAGATTAAGCCAAGCGTGGGGATCTTCCTTACCTTTTTCTGATTGACCTTCAAGGTAAATTACCTCAACACCATCACTAACTGCAAAATAATCTTTATTTTCTGTCTTATGAGCATTCTTGACTAACTTAGTAAACCAAGCATTTCCACCAGTTTCTAAATTGATGCCGTTGTAAAAAATCAAGTCAGCTTGCGATGTCTTCTTTACATCATCAGGAAGAGGTTCGTATTCGTGAGGATCCTTACCAACGGGTACAATACTGTGGAGAGTGATTTTATCTCCAGCAATATTTTTGGTGATATCGGCAATAATGGAATTGGTCGTAACGACTCGTAATTTATCCTTGCTACTGCCTTGTTTATTGGTACAAGCTGTTAGAGTAACTACCGCTAAAAGTAGTAGTACTATTGTTGATAGTATTTTTTTCATATTATTTTCATCCTATTATTTTATTGTTTATAAGTTTTTTTCATGCCACTTTGTTTAGGGGCGATGAAAAAGCTGACGAGAAAGAGTAGAGCAGACGTTAATACAATGCTCGAACCAGCTGCAATATTAAAACTATAGCCGATAAAAAGACCTAGAACAGATGCCAGAGCTCCCAATCCTGATGAGAGAAGAATCATTGTTTTTAGGCTATGAGCATAAAGGTAGGCAGTCGCAGCCGGTGTAATTAAAAGTGCCACAATAAGAATAGTACCGACACTTTGCATGGCAGTTACAGCAACCAAGGTTAAAATAACCATCAGTAAGTAATGGTAGAAGGAGACTTTAACTCCCATTGACTTGGCCAAAATTGGATCAAAGGATGTTAGGAGTAGAGGGCGAAAGAAGATTGTAATAGTTGCTAGTACGAGAAGTGAAACGATAATCGTTATCCACATGTCCATGTCTTGTACAGCTAGAATATTCCCGAAGAGAATATGAAAGAGATCTGTGGAACTATTAGCAACACCGATGAGAATAATACCGAGAGCTAGAAAGCTCGAAAAGGTAATCCCAATTGCCGTGTCACTCTTAATAATGGAATTGCTTTTGATATAGGTAATCATTGTAGAAGCTAAAAGTCCAAAGATGATGGCTCCTATGAAAAAGTTAATACCCAAGATAAAGGAAGTAGCTACGCCGGGTAAAACCGCATGTGAAATCGCATCACCCATAAGCGACATGCCTCTTAGAATAATAAAACAACCAACAGCCCCTCCGACAATTCCAATAACTAAAGCCGTTATAAGAGCATTTTGTAAGTAGTGGAAATTTAGCAAACCATCAATAAATTCAGAAATCATTTACATCTCCTTTATAAAATAAACTGTTACCGTAGGTTTTACGGAGATTATCCTCATTAAAAACAAGATTAGTAGGCCCACTAGCAATCAGTTTACGATTTAGGAGGATAACTTGGTCAAAATAATGAGGAACTTTGCTCAAATCATGGTGGACAATAAGAATAAGCTTACCTTTGTCCCTAAGTTCTCTCAAGGTGTCCATGATAATATCTTCACTAACAGAGTCAATCCCTACAAAGGGTTCATCTAATAAAATAATATCAGCCTCTTGTACAAGACAACGAGCGATTAGAACACGTTGAAATTGGCCTCCTGATAATTGGCTTATTTGTCGATGGGCCAAATCATTTAGACCAAGTAGTGTTAAAGCATCTGTGACCTTAGACCAATCACTCTTAGATAGACGTTTAAAGAACTTGGTTTTGGGATAGAGTCCTAGAGAGATGCACTCTCTGACAGTAATCGGAAAGTTAAAATCAATATCAGCCTTCTGTGCAACATAGGAAATACGATTCAATTGCTGACGAATAGGTTGTTTATTGAAAAGGATTTTTCCAGAGTGAGGAATAATACCAATTAATGCTTTGATTAGAGTTGATTTACCAGCACCATTTGGTCCAATAATCCCAGTAATACTAGGTCCCTCCAAGTTTAAGGTGATATTATCCAGAGCTAATGTCTGTTGGTAAGACACATTAATATTTTCAATTTGAATCATTAGCTACCTCCTTGAGTCTAATATACTTTAAAACAAAAATTAAGTCAAGTTAACTATAATAATTAATTGAACTTAATTATTTATTATTATCAAGATGACAGAGGATAGTGAATGAGAGTACATTTTTTATATCAAATATTTAGCCTGATCAAACTGTTTGATATTTGGGAGAGGCAACAAGGGACATTATTTTCTTCAATTTGTACGATCTTACTCTGTATTTCAAGAAATCTTTAGTTTTTATTTTTAAAAACTAGTCATATTTCCTTATTTCTGGCATAATAGATATATGAAATTAACGATTCAACGAATGGCTCGGATAGCTATTCTGTCAGCGCTGGCAGTAGGATTACGGTCAGCATTTATAGGATTGCCAAATATTCAGCCTATTACAGCTATGTTTTTTGTGGCTGTTCTTTATTTGGGTTTGGTTGATGGTCTATTGATTATGGCTTTAACCATGTCCATCTCAGGATTCATCTTTGGTTTTGGTCCCTGGGTCTTTAATCAGATTCTGGCCTTCGGAGTATTGATGGCTCTTTGGAGTTTGATGGCACCTAGGTTATCACTTGTCTGGCAGATTGCTTTGGTCACTCTTTTGTCCTTTCTCTATGGGGTTCTCATGGATTACAGCTATGGCCTCCTATTTAAAAGTGGGATTACCTTTGTTATTTCTGGTCTACTTTACGACACCTATCATGCAATATCGACGCTTCTATTTTATCCATTCATACAGTCTATTTTTCGGAGGTTTTTGAAATGAAAAAATTATTAACCTATATCTTTCTTGCCTTATCACTTGTTACCCTAGCAGCCTGTGGAAAAAATGAGGCAGCTAAACTTACTAGTAGCACAAACAATCATCAGTCTAAGGTTCAAGGTCAGGTGACTTTGATTTTGAAAACAGATAAGGAAAGTAAGAAAAAATCAGTAGAAATCCAAAAAGGAGATACAGTACTTGATGTCTTGGAAGAGGTATATCCTGTTCAAGAAAACGATGGCTTCATCACTGAGATTGATGGTATTTCTCAAGATAAAGATAAAGGCATCTATTGGATGTTTGATGTTAATGGGAAACTTGGTGAAAAAGCAGCCAACCAACTTAAGGTTGAAGATGGCGATGAAATAAAATTCTATCAAAAAAAGTATAATTAAGATTCTGAACTCTGTTTCAGAGTCTTTTTTTTATAAAGTTCGGAAATAGACTTAAAAAATTGTTTGAAAAAGTCGGAAAATTGCAAAATAACTGACGATTTAAAGGAAAATAGTTTACTTTTGTTTTAAAAGTGATATGATAAAAGGGTACTACATAAAGTAAGGAGAATACGGTTTGGCTTTTAACAAATTGGAAAGCAGTAACAACCAGGAAATCATCTCTGAAGAAGTTGGTATCTTGAAAGAATTGTTGGATGATGCAACACGAGGCATGGCTGGAGAGCAAGGTCTCACAACTATCCAACATTTGGTTGAACTTTATGATGAAGGTGACTATGTGGCCCTTACACAAGCCATTTCAGAAATGACGAATGACGATATGGTCGTTGCATCACGTTATTTCTCTTTGTTACCTCTCTTGATTAATATCTCTGAGGACGTGGATTTGGCTTATGAAGTCAACCACAAGAACAATATTGATGAATCTTATCTAGGTAAGTTGTCTGAAACCTTTGATGTTGTCGCTGAAAGTGATAATGCACGTGACATTCTTGAACATGTCAATGTCGTGCCAGTATTGACAGCCCACCCAACTCAGGTTCAACGTAAAACTATGCTTGAATTGACTAACCACATTCACGAACTTCTTCGTAAGCATCGTGATGTTAAGGCTGGTCTTATTAACAAGGATAAATGGTATGCAGATTTGCGTCGCTATGTAGAAATTATGATGCAAACAGATATCATTCGTGAGAAAAAACTTAAGGTTAAAAACGAAATCACTAACGTTATGGAGTATTATAACTCCTCATTGATTAAGGCGATTACGAACCTATCACATGAATTCAAACGTTTAGCAGTTGAAAAAGGTATTGAACTCGACAATCCAACCCCTATTACTATGGGTATGTGGATTGGTGGTGACCGTGACGGGAACCCATTTGTAACAGCAGAAACTCTTAAACTTTCTGCAACATTGCAAAGTGAAGTTATCCTCAACTACTATATCGAAAAAGTTGATAATCTTTACCGTTCATTCTCCCTCTCATCACGCTTGACTGAGGTTTCAGATACAGTAGCAGAGATGGCGAAACATTCTCCAGATACATCTGTTTATCGTGAAAATGAACCTTACCGTCGTGCTTTCAGTTACATCCAGTCTAAGTTGATTCAGACACTTCTTTTCTTTAAAGAAGGAAACTTCAATAAGGAAAGAGTTGCTAAACGCCTTTCTGAAAATGTTCGTCTGGGTTCAGCTTCAACAGGTGAAGTAGTAGCTGATTACGTGCAACAACGTCTCAGCCAAAGTCTTCAAGCTGTCTCACAACAAACAACAGAATTCTACGAAACAGCAGATGCCTTCCATGACGATCTTTTGGCAATCAAAAATTCACTTCTTGAAAACGACGATGCTGTCTTGATTTCAGGTGATTTCGAAGAGCTTCTTCAAGCTGTAGAAGTCTTTGGGTTCTATCTTGCTACAATCGATATGCGTCAAGATTCAAGTGTTCATGAAGCATGTGTAGCAGAGTTGCTTAAATCTGCAAATATTGTTGATAACTATAGTGAATTAACAGAGGTTGAAAAAGTTGCGGTTCTTCTTAAAGAATTGCAAGAAGACCCTCGTACCTTGTCATCAACTAATGTGCCTAAGTCTGAAACACTTGAAAAAGAATTGGCAATCTTCCGCACTGCTCGTCTCTTGAAAGACTATATCGGTGAAGATGTCATCAAACAACATATCATTTCTCACACTGAGAGCGTTTCTGATATGTTTGAGTTGGCTATCCTTCTTAAAGAAGTTGGCTTGGTTGATACAGAACGTGCGCGTGTCCAAATCGTTCCACTTTTTGAAACTATCGAAGACTTGGAAAACTCTAATGATATCATGAAACAATATCTTGGTTATGATATCGTTAAACGTTGGATCAAGAATAGCAACAACTACCAAGAAATCATGTTGGGTTACTCAGACTCTAACAAAGATGGTGGTTACTTGTCTTCAGGTTGGACGCTTTACAAAGCTCAAAATGAATTGACTAAGATTGGTGAAGAGCGTGGTATTAAGATTACCTTCTTCCATGGTCGTGGTGGTACTGTCGGTCGTGGTGGTGGTCCATCATACGATGCCATTACGTCTCAACCGTTTGGTACCATTAAAGACCGTATCCGTTTGACTGAACAAGGTGAGGTTATCGGTAATAAATATGGCAACAAGGATGCTGCTTACTACAATCTTGAAATGCTTGTTTCAGCTGCTCTTGACCGTATGGTGACACGTCAAATTGCCGATCCAGAAGAATTGGTTGATTTCCGTGAGGTTATGGACGGAATTGTTCACGATTCAAATGTTATTTATCGTGACCTTGTCTTTGGAAATGAACATTTCTACGATTACTTCTTTGAAGCTAGTCCTATCAAAGAAGTGTCAAGTTTGAATATTGGTTCTCGTCCAGCTGCTCGTAAGACTATTACTGAAATTTCTGGTCTTCGTGCGATTCCTTGGGTATTCTCATGGTCACAAAACCGTATCATGTTCCCAGGTTGGTATGGTGTGGGTTCTGCCTTTAATCGCTTTATCCAAGCTGAAGAAGGCAACCTCGAGAAACTTCAACATATGTTTGAAACATGGCCATTCTTCCGTTCACTTTTGTCAAACGTAGACATGGTGCTTTCAAAATCAGATATGAATATCGCCTTCCACTATGCACAATTGGCAGAAAGTGAAGAAGTTCGTAGTGTCTTCAATATTATTTTGGATGAGTGGCAGTTGACTAAAGATGTCATTCTTGCGATTGAAAAACATGATGGCTTCCTAGATGAGAGTCCGTCACTTAAAGCAAGTTTGGACTTCCGTTTGCCATACTTCAATGTCTTGAACTACATCCAAATTGAATTGATTAAACGTCTTCGTAACAATGATTTGACCGATGACGAAATTAGCCTTATTCACATTACCATCAATGGTATTGCAACAGGTCTTCGTAACTCTGGTTAATCAAGTAAAGTTCATCACTTTAGTGGTGGGCTTTTTGTTATGGGAAAATTTCTGTTATAATAGGACCATGATTGCTATGGAAACGATTGAAAAGCTGTCCAAAGAAAAGCTTCCCATGATAACTGTCTTGGCTGGTGAAGATTTAGGGCAGTATAGTCAAGTTAAAGAAAAATTTTTAAAACAAATTGGTTTCGATCCCAGTGACTTGACCTATTCTTATTTTGATATGTCAGAGACTGATTATCAAGATGCTGAGCTCGATTTAGAAAGTATGCCTTTTTTTGCAGATGAGAAGGTGGTCATTTTTGATCATTTCGCAGATATGACTACTGCTAAAAAGTCGTATCTGGATGAGAAAGAGTTGAAGCGTCTTGAAAATTATCTTGAGTCTCCTGTTGAAACAACTCGTCTTGTCTTAATGTCTGCAGGAAAGCTAGATGGAAAGCGTCGTTTAGTCAAACTTCTCAAACGTGATGCCATGGTGCTTGAAGCTAGTCCTTTAAAAGATGCAGAACTTAGAACCTATTTTCAAAAGCAGGCGCATCAAGAGGGGCTTACTTTTGATACAGGAGTTTTTGAGGAACTTTTGATCAAGTCAAATTTTGATTTTTCAGATGTTCAAAAAAACTTAGCTTTTCTAAAGGGATATAAAACTGAAGGGAATATCTCATCACAGGACATTGCGGAGGCCATTCCGAAAAGTTTGCAAGATAACATTTTTGATATGACGCAACTTCTTATACGAGGACAGATTCAGAGCGTTCGTGAATTGGTTCATGATTTACGGCTGCAGGGTGAAGATGAGATTAAGTTGATTGCTGTTATGTTGGGACAGTTTCGTACCTATTTACAGGTTAAACTTTTATCTGCTCAAGGTAAAAGTGAGCAGCAAATTGTTTCAAGTCTCTCAGATTATCTAGGGCGTAAAGTTAATCAGTTTCAGGTTCGTTTCGCACTGAGAGATAGCCGTCCCTTATCAGTAGCATTCTTAAAGATGACGATTAAGATTTTAGTAGAGACAGATTACCAGATAAAAACAGGAACTTTAGATAAAGACTACTTGTTTGATTTAGCACTTTTAAAAATTCTATCAAACCGCTAGAGATTTAGAGTTTTCTATGATTTTGTAAGCAAAATTTTTGAAAGCTCTACCACTTTGCGGTAAAATGAAGAAAAAATGAAAAGAGGACCTTTACTATGGCAATTATTCTTCCAGACCTTCCTTACGCATATGATGCTTTGGAACCTTACATTGATGCTGAAACAATGACTCTTCACCACGATAAACACCATGCAACTTATGTAGCAAATGCTAATGCTGCTCTTGAAAAACACCCAGAAATTGGTGAAGACCTTGAAGCACTTTTGGCTGATGTGGAACAAATCCCAGCTGATATTCGTCAAGCACTTATTAATAATGGTGGTGGACACCTTAACCACGCACTTTTCTGGGAACTTTTGTCTCCTGAAAAACAAGAACCAACTGCTGAAGTAGCAGCTGCTATTAACGAAGCTTTCGGGTCATTTGAAGCCTTCCAAGAAGCTTTCACAGCAGCAGCAACAACTCGTTTTGGTTCAGGTTGGGCATGGCTTGTTGTTAACGATGAAGGTAAACTTGAAGTTGTTTCAACTGCTAACCAAGACACTCCTATCTCAGATGGTAAGAAACCAATCTTGGCGCTTGATGTTTGGGAGCATGCTTACTACCTAAACTACCGTAACGTACGTCCAAACTACATCAAAGCTTTTTTTGAAATCATTAACTGGAATAAAGTTGCTGAGCTTTATGCAGCAGCTAAATAAGTTTAAAATTATCCTCAATAAAAGAGGATAATTTTTTTGTAATATGATTGTAAAATCTCCTTGCTTTTTAGTGAATTATAGCTTAAACTATTATTGTTATGAAAAAAAAGAAAAAACATTCAAGCAAGAAGTACAGTGGAAGTCGCCGAAAAACTAAAGATAAAAAGAAAGATTCGGTAAAACAAGACCTTCAACAAGACGTCAAGAAAGACACTAAAGATACTAAAAAAGATGTCAAAAAAGGCGCTAAAAAGGCCAACAAAAAAGAAGCGAAAAAAGATACAAAAAAGGTTTCTAAAAAATCAGCAGACAAAAAAGTAGCTGAAGAAACAGTAGTACCAGTTGAGCACAAGGAAAAAGAAACAAAAACTGAAACCTTGGCACTTAGAAGTAAACGCTCTAAGAAATCTAAATCAAAATCATCTCGTGATGATAAAAAAGCATATCTTATCTTAGCCTTCCTAGGTGTTCTGGTAATACTTTTGTTTGTTGCCATGCTTGCTTTAGCAGGACGTGGGAAAAAAGCTGGTCACACCGGTAGCCTTGGAAATATCTTCGGCTCTAGTTCTAAAGTCACTAAAAAAGAAGACAAAGAAAAAGAGGAAAAGGTAACTCCAACTAATAAATCAGCCGAAGCTAAACAAGCAGTCATGGAAGCAGATGCAGATACCATGTATGGTAATGGCTTGTATTATGATTATGCTAACATGACATTGAACCAAGTGGTTGAAGCTTTTATGGCTGACCAAGGTATCGAGTCTAGCCAAATTGCCTTTTCATATAAAAATACCAAGACAAATGAGCAATTCTCTATGAATGATACTCAGCCAATGACTGCAGGATCAACTTATAAATTGCCACTAAACATGCTTGTCATGGATCAGGTTAATAAAGGAAAACTTTCTTTAACTGAACGTTTTGATATTACTAATACTGAGTATGAGTATCAAGGCGAACATGATAATTATGTTGCTGCTTTCGGTGGTTCAATGACTATTCCAGAAATGCAAGAGTATTCTCTTGTTTACTCTGAGAATACTCCAGCCTATGCTTTGGCGGAACGCCTTGGTGGTATGGAAAAATTCTATGGTATGCTTGATAAATACGGTAAATCAAAAGGTGAAGTGAAGACCATCCAAATGCATGGTAATAAGACAACAACGGATTATTACATCCAAGTTTTGGATTATCTTTGGAAACACCAAGAGGATTATAAAGACATTCTCAAATATTTAGGAGAGTCTTTCCCAGAATATTATTATAAAACATATAATCAAGGATTGACTATTTATCAGAAACCAGGTTATGTTCGTGAAGCACTTAACGTTGATGCTATTGTAATGGAAGATACACCGTATCTTATTGCAATTTATACACGTTACCTAGGAGGTTCTAACGAAGAAACTTCAGAGGTTAATAATGTGGGATTACAACAATTAGAGATGCTCTCTTATGTCATTAATGAGTGGCACCGTGTCAATATGAACTAACAAAGAAAAGCCGAGTTTATCGGCTTTTTTTCTATACAATTGAACAAAAAGTAAGAAGTACTATTCCTAGAAAAAGAAATGGGACAAATGCGATGCATTCTTTAAGATTTCTTCGTAGAAGGAAGTAAGCTAGTCCTAATAGGCAGGCAATTTCGATAATTAGTAGTATTTTTGAAAATGGGAAAATAAGTGAGGCACTTGCTAAGTAGAGAAAATCTCCTTCCCCAATATTTAGATGTTTCATATAAGAAAGGATAGCGAGGATTATACCTAAGGCAAATGTGATGTAGTAGTTGCCCATGAATAAGAGTGGGACTGTTCCAACTATCCAAATCAGAAGCGGATAGGATTTATGTTGCAAATCAAAAATCGACAGACAAAGGCTGAAGTAAAGAAAGTAGGTCACTTCAAGACTTAAAAAGTCATAGAAATATAGCAGGGATATTACTCCACAAAATAGTTCCATAAAGAGGTAACGAAAAGGGATAGGAGTCTGACATGAACGGCATCGAGATCTTAAGAAAAGTTGTGAGAGGATAGGGATCATCTCGAAAAAACGCAGCTGATGCTTGCAATGGCTACAGTGACTTCTAGGGAAAATAATCGACCTCTCAGGAAAACGATCACAAATTAGTCCGATGAATGAACCAAAAGAGGCTCCTAGAAAAAAATAAATAATACTTAACATACCTAATTATTCGAAAAAGAGTGAGAAAAAGCATTTTACTTGCATCTTATTTAGAAATATTCTAAAATAAAAGTATAAATAATAGTAATGCTAAATAAGGAGTATTAATATGGTAGATTCAATTAAAGAAACAATCAATGAAACAGTTAACCAACAAGCTGAAACACCTTCATATACAAAAACTAAAGCAGTTTTGAATCAAGCAGTCGCTGATTTGTCTGTAGCAGCTTCAATTGTTCACCAAGTTCATTGGTATATGCGTGGTCCTGGTTTCCTCTATCTTCATCCAAAAATGGATGAATTGATGGATAGTTTGAATGCTCACCTTGATGTTGTTAGTGAACGTTTGATTACTATTGGTGGGGAACCATACTCAACTTTGGTAGAATTTTCATCTAATTCAGGCTTGACTGAAACTACTGGTACATTTGATAAACCAATGTCTGATCAAATCCAATTATTGGTTGATACATACAAATATTTGTCAGTCTTGTTCCAAGTTGGTTTGGATATCACAGATGAAGAAGGAGATGCTCCTTCAAATGATATCTTCACTGCAGCTAAATCTGAAATTGATAAGACAATCTGGATGTTGACTGCAGAACTTGGACAAGCTCCAGGCTTGAGATAAGCATTTTTGAGTTAAGATGATTGTCAAGAGTTCCTCTAAAAGTGTATAATAGACATAAAATACTTTTAGACGAAGGGAGGCGGCGATATGTCTGAGCATCGACGTAGTCTAGGCGTTTATGAAGATGTCCTGAATCAGTTAAAAGCTAAAGGAATTCGGTTGACGGAATCTCGTAAAGCTGTTATTCGCTATTTGATGATGTCTGATCAACACCCTAGTGCAGATGTGATATATTATGACCTACTCCCTGACAATCCTGGGATGAGTTTGGCGACGGTCTATAACAACCTGAAGGTGTTGGTTGAAGAAGGGATTGTCTCTGAAATCAAGGTTAATAATGATAATACAACCTATTATGATTTTATGGGACATGACCACTTAAACATTGTTTGTGAAAAATGTGGTCACATTACTGACTTAGACTTACCGATTCCGTCTTTCAAGGAAGAGGTAGAATCACAAACTGGATTTCGCATTACTCGTGAACAGATGATTTTACATGGGATTTGCCCGAATTGTCAATAACCTGAGTCTAAATGACTTAGGTCTTTTTTGAAGTATACAATAATCTGTAAAGGTTTTCAAAACTATCTTGTCATGGCAGAAGCTTTTTGCTAAAATATTGCTATGAAAACTTTATATGACGTTCAACAGTTGTTGAAACAGTTTGGCATAGTAGTTTACCTGGGAAAAAGGCTCTATGATATCGAAATGATGAAGATTGAATTAGAAGCCCTCTACCAGAATGGTTTGGTGGACAAGGACAGCTACCTTACTGCTGAAATGATTTTACGACGTGAACATCGCATTGAAATGGAGAAAGAAAATGAGTAAAAAACTCTTGGGAATTGACCTTGGTGGAACAACTGTTAAATTTGGTATTTTGACTTCAGAAGGTGAAGTGCAAGAAAAATGGGCGATTGAAACAAATACGCTTGAAAATGGTCGTCACATCGTCCCTAACATCGTGGAGTCTTTGAAACACCGTTTGGAAATGTACGGACTTACTGCAGAAGATTTCATTGGAATTGGTATGGGTTCTCCAGGAGCTGTTGATCGTGAAAATAAAACGGTTACTGGTGCCTTCAACTTGAACTGGGCAGAAACTCAAGAAGTTGGATCTGTCATCGAAAAAGAACTCGGTATTCCATTTGCCATTGATAATGATGCTAACGTTGCTGCCCTCGGTGAACGTTGGGTTGGTGCTGGTGCTAACAATCCTGATGTTGTCTTTGTGACATTAGGAACAGGAGTTGGTGGTGGCGTTATCGCTGATGGTAACTTGATTCATGGTGTTGGCGGTGCTGGTGGTGAAATTGGCCACATTATCGTTGAGCCTGAAACAGGATTTGAATGTACTTGCGGAAACAAAGGATGCTTGGAAACTGTAGCTTCTGCAACAGGTGTCGTACGTTTGGCACGTCATTTAGCAGAAGGCTATGAAGGTAACTCTTCTATTAAAGCTGCTGTAGATAATGGTGAGCAAGTAACAAGTAAAGATATTTTCGTTGCCGCTGCCGAAGGCGACAAGTTTGCTAATAGCATCGTTGACAAAGTCTCTGAATACCTAGGACTTGCAACAGCAAATATCTCAAATATTCTTAACCCAGATTCAGTTGTAATCGGTGGTGGTGTTTCAGCAGCTGGTGAATTCTTGCGTAGCCGTGTTGAAGGATACTTTACATGTTATGCATTCCCACAAGTTCGCCGTACAACAAAAGTGAAATTAGCAGAGCTTGGAAATGATGCTGGTATCATTGGAGCTGCTAGCCTTGCACTTACAATTGATAACTAATGAATGACAGAAGGTGTGTCTGACCAATTATAGGTGGACAGCACCTTTTTCTTGTTGAAAAACGTTTACAATCAGCTGAGCTCTGCCATTTTGTTGAAAATGTGGTATACTTTAAAAGTTGAAATAAAAATTAAAGAGGAAAAAATGACTAAACTTAGAGAAGATATCCGTAACGTAGCCATCATTGCCCACGTTGACCACGGTAAAACAACACTTGTTGATGAATTGTTGAAACAATCACACACTCTTGACGAGCGTAAAGAGCTTGATGAGCGTGCAATGGACTCAAACGATCTTGAAAAAGAACGTGGAATTACAATCCTTGCCAAAAATACAGCCGTTGCTTATAACGGTACGCGTATCAACATCATGGATACACCAGGTCACGCGGACTTCGGTGGAGAAGTTGAACGTATCATGAAAATGGTTGATGGGGTTGTCCTTGTTGTCGATGCCTACGAAGGTACAATGCCTCAAACACGTTTTGTGTTGAAAAAAGCACTCGAGCAAAACTTGACACCTATCGTTGTTGTTAACAAGATTGATAAACCATCAGCTCGTCCTGAAGAAGTTGTTGATGAAGTTCTTGAACTTTTCATCGAGCTTGGTGCGGATGATGATCAGTTGGAATTCCCAGTTGTGTATGCTTCAGCGATTAACGGAACATCATCATTGTCAGATAACCCTGCTGATCAAGAGCACACTATGGCTCCAATCTTTGACACTATTATTGACCACATCCCAGCTCCTGTAGATAACTCAGATGAGCCTCTTCAATTCCAAGTGTCGCTTCTTGACTACAATGATTTCGTTGGTCGTATCGGTATTGGACGTATCTTCCGTGGAACTGTAAAAGTTGGTGACCAAGTTACCCTTTCAAAACTTGACGGAACAACAAAGAATTTCCGTGTTACTAAACTTTTCGGTTTCTTTGGTTTGGAACGTCGTGAAATTGAAGAAGCAAAAGCTGGTGATTTGATTGCCATCTCAGGTATGGAAGACATCTTCGTTGGTGAAACAATTACACCAACTGATGCTGTTGAACCATTGCCAGTTCTTCGTATTGACGAACCAACACTTCAAATGACTTTCTTGGCGAATAACTCACCATTTGCCGGCCGTGAAGGTAAACACGTGACATCACGTAAGGTTGAAGAGCGTCTTTTGGCAGAGTTGCAAACAGACGTTTCTCTTCGTGTTGATCCAACTGATTCTCCAGATAAATGGACTGTATCAGGTCGTGGTGAATTGCACTTGTCTATCCTTATTGAAACAATGCGTCGTGAAGGATACGAACTTCAAGTGTCTCGTCCAGAAGTTATCATCAAAGAAATTGATGGCGTGAAATGTGAGCCATTTGAACGTGTTCAAATTGATACTCCAGAAGAGTACCAAGGTTCTATCATCCAAGCCCTTTCAGAACGTAAAGGTGATATGCTTGATATGCAAATGGTTGGTAACGGTCAAACTCGCCTTATCTTCCTTGTACCAGCTCGTGGACTTATCGGATTCTCTACTGAATTCTTGTCTATGACACGTGGTTACGGTATCATGAACCATACCTTCGACCAATACTTGCCAGTTGTTGCTGGTGAAATTGGTGGACGTCACCGTGGTGCCCTCGTTTCTATCGATACAGGTAAAGCGACAACTTACTCAATTATGCGTATTGAAGAACGTGGTACAATCTTTGTTAACCCAGGTACTGAAGTTTATGAAGGTATGATTGTTGGTGAAAATGCTCGTGAAAATGACCTTGGTGTCAATATCACTACAGCAAAACAAATGACAAACGTGCGTTCAGCAACTAAGGACCAAACGGCAGTTATCAAAACTCCACGAATCTTGACTCTTGAAGAATCACTTGAATTCTTGGATGATGATGAATACATGGAAGTAACGCCTGAATCTATCCGCTTGCGTAAACAAATTTTGAATAAAGCAGAGCGTGATAAAGCCAATAAACGTAAGAAAAAAGCAGCAGAAGCTGAATAATATATAGAGAGGAGAAGAGATGTTTTATCTGATTGTTGCTGTATTGATTGCATCATTCTATTTCTTTATTGCACCAAAGTCGGTAAAAAACACCATGAATCTTCTCTTTGTCATGGCTACCTTAGCATTGCTCCTACTTTTAGCAGTGCTATCAATCATTAAATTCTTCAGCCTACCTGGTGAGTTCTTTGTTACAGTTGGAATGCTTGTATTGGGCTATTTCACCTTGAAAGATTTTTTCGCCATGTCGGACCTTAATCATGAAAAAGCTGAGCATGAAGATAAATAAGTAGCATGAGATTAAAAGTCAGTCTGATAGATTGGCTTTTTCTTTTACCAAGAAGAGGTAACTCCTTGAAATAGCTTGGGATAAAGGGTAAAATGATTATGATACAATTTGAGAGAATGGACGAATTATGAAATCAGTAACACAATTTGAAAATAAAAAAGTTTTGGTCCTTGGCTTGGCTAAATCTGGTGAAGCAGCTGCCCGCCTATTGGCTAAGTTGGGTGCTATTGTCACAGTAAATGATGGTAAACCATTTGAGGAAAATCCATCGGCTCAAGCCCTTCTTGAAGAAGGCATTAAGGTTGTTTGCGGCGGACATCCTCTTGAACTTTTGGATGAAAATTTTGAATTAATGGTGAAAAATCCTGGAATTCGTTATGACAATCCAATGGTAGCTCGTGCACTAGAAAAAGGTATTCCTGTTTGGACTGAAGTGGAATTGGCCTATCTAGTATCTGAAGCACCTATTATCGGTATTACAGGGTCAAATGGTAAGACAACAACGACAACTATGATTGCTGATGTCCTAAATCACGGTGGTAAATCAGGTGTCTTGTCTGGGAATATTGGTTTCCCTGCGTCAGAAGTTGCACAGTCAGTAACTAATCAAGATACCTTAGTTATGGAATTGTCTTCTTTCCAATTGATGGGGATTGACAGCTTCCATCCACATATTGCTGTGATTACTAACTTGATGCCGACACATATTGACTATCATGGTAGTTTTGAAGCATATGTGGCTGCCAAGTGGAATATTCAAAATCAAATGACTGTGGATGATTTTGTTATTTTGAACTTCAATCATGATTTAGCTAAGGAATTAGCTACACAAACTAAGGCACGAGTAGTTCCATTCTCAACAGTGGAAAAAGTAGATGGTGCCTATCTTGAAAATGGTGCTCTTTACTTCAAAGGTGAATTAGTGATGCAAGCTGATGAAATTGGCGTTCCTGGTAGTCACAATGTTGAAAATGCCTTGGCAACTATAGCTGTAGCAAAATTGTCAGGTGTTTCAAACCAAGCTATAAAGGAAACCCTCACAAGTTTTGGTGGGGTTAAGCACCGTCTCCAATTCGTTGATACTATTGATGAAGTGAAATTCTATAATGATAGTAAGTCAACTAATATTTTAGCGACACAAAAAGCACTTTCTGGTTTTGATAATAGTAAAGTTATTTTGATTGCTGGTGGTTTGGACCGTGGTAATGAATTTGATGAACTCATTCCTGACATTACCGATCTTAAGAAAATGGTGATTTTAGGGGAATCAGCTCCTCGTGTCAAGCGTGCTGCTGATAAAGCAGGAGTAACTTATCTTGATGCCAAAGATGTGGCAGATGCGACACGTATTGCTTTTGATCAAGCCAGTGCAGGAGATGTTGTCTTGTTGAGCCCTGCAAATGCAAGCTGGGATATGTACAAGAATTTCGAAGTGCGTGGTGACGAATTTATCACAACTGTTGAACAATTGAAGGGATAGGCTATGGCAAAAGCGAAAAAAATTGTTTTTACCGGTGGTGGAACTGTTGGACATGTGACTTTAAATCTTATCTTAATTCCAAAATTTCTAAAAGATGGATGGGAAGTGCACTATATTGGTGATAAGCACGGAATTGAACACGAGCAAATTGATAAATCTGGCTTGGATGTGACATTCCATAGTATTGCTACAGGTAAACTACGTCGTTATTTCTCATGGCAAAATATGTTAGATGTCTTTAAAGTTGGTTGGGGGATTCTACAGTCAATTGCAATTATTGCCAAGATTCGTCCTCAAGCACTCTTTTCAAAAGGTGGATTTGTCTCAGTGCCACCGGTAATTGCTTCTAAATTATTGGGGGTTCCTGTATATGTGCATGAGTCTGATCTTTCTATGGGCTTGGCCAATAAGATTGCCTATAAATTTGCGACTACTATGTTTACGACTTTTGAACAATCTAAAGGATTGGCGAAGACAAAACATGTAGGTGCTATTACAAAGGTAGGGATGGCAACGTCCAATCAGTCTGATGCTCTGGATAAGATTAAAGTACAGTTTGATGACAAGTTAAAAACTGTCCTTTTCATAGGTGGATCAGCTGGTGCAAAGGTATTTAATGATTTTATTAGTAATACTCCACAACTGACTGAAAAATATAATGTCATTAATATTTCTGGGGACTCTTCATTGAATACTTTAGAACGTCATCTTTATAGAGTTGATTATGTGACAGATTTGTATCTACCTCTTATGGATACGGCAGATTTAGTTGTCACTCGTGGTGGTTCAAATACGATTTTTGAATTGTTAGCTATGAAAAAACTTCATTTAATTATTCCTTTAGGGAAAGAAGCTAGCCGAGGAGATCAACTTGAAAATGCTGCCTATTTTGAACGAAAAGGTTACGCACGTCAATTACAGGAAGCAGAGTTAAGTTGGGAAACCTTAAATCATGAGCTTGAACAACTTGTTGAACATGCAGAGACTTACAAAGAAGCTATGGCTAAATCTGAGGAAATTACTTCTCCTGATGATTTTTATAACCTATTAGTGACTAGTATTTCAAAAAAATAAAGGAATTTCATGGCAAAAAAGGATCAAGAATCACAAGAAAAACAAGTTCTCACAGAGTGGCAGAAGAGAAACCTCGAATTTTTGAGAAAAAAAGAAACCGGAGATTCTGAAGAATTTGCGAATGGGAAGGTCGTTCATTCAGAAGGAGCGACTTCAAATGAGAGCCAGCCACCAGTGAAAAAGAAGGTTAGAAAGAAAAAAAAGACCAAAAAGAGGAAACGAAAAAAAGGGAATACGAGTAGTAATATTCCAATTGCACAACAAAATCTTGCGGGACTAGTTATTTTTATCGCTGCAATCCTAATCGTATTTTCACTTTTCTTTATTTCACCTTGGTCAAAACAAAAGGTTCTCACTGTATCAGGAACAAAAAATGCTCTACCAGAAGATGTGAAAGTTGCAAGTGGAATTCTTGATACAGACTATATCACTCATGTCTTTTTCAACCAAGGAAAGGTTGCATCAACTGTTGAAAAAACCAATGTTTGGGTTAAAAAGGCTACAGTAACTTATAGTTTTCCAAATCAATTTAATATTGCAGTAAAAGAATACCCAATTGTTGCTTATCGTCAAACTACAAATGGTTATGTTTCTATTCTTGAAAGTGGTAAGACAGGAGGAACGGTTTCAACTAGCAATCTACCTGATAAATTCATCACTTTAAAGATGGATGACGAGAAGAAAATCGAAGATTTAGTAAAAGAATTGAATAAACTTGATTCAAAAATCAAGAATAATATTCAAATTATTAATCTTACGCCAACTAAAGCAACTTCAGATTTACTAACGATTGAGTTGTATGATGGCAATTCCATTCGTGTTCCTCTTTCTCAATTAACGGTTAAGCTCCCTTACTACGAGAAAATTAAGAGCCAACTTTCAGATGGAAGTATTGTTGATATGGAAGTTGGACTTTATACAACGACTCCTGAGGTTGAATCATCAAAAACTGATGGGGATAAAAAGAAAGACAAAGATAAGACTGATAAAAAGGAAGAAAATAAAACTTCTGAAGAAGATCAAGATACTACAACATCAACTGAACAGCATTCTGAGGGAGAGTCTAATTCTGAAAATCCGGGTATTCAAGGACAGGAAAATCCAACTGTTGGTCAAGAAACAACTCTTCGTCCTTCCCCTGCTCAAGGCTAATATTGAATAATAAAAAACGTAAAATGCTGACATTTTACGTTTTTTTATGGTACAATAGTATCCGAATAATTCTGTTTTTATACAGTTTACAAAGATATTGAATGGAAAGATTGAGAGGTCGAGTGAATGGCTAGAGATGGCTTTTTTACAGGATTAGATATAGGAACTAGCTCGATTAAGGTTCTTGTTGCTGAGTTTATTGATGGATCAATGAATGTCATCGGGGTAAGTAATGTTAAGAGTTCTGGTGTGAAAGATGGCATCATTGTTGACATTGACGCTGCAGCGAAAACAATCAAAACAGCTATTGAACAAGCAGAGGAAAAAGCTGGGATTGTTATTGAGCAAGTGAACGTTGGGCTTCCAGCTAATCTTCTTCAAATTGAGCCTACACAAGGTATGATTCCTGTAACAAGTGAATCAAAAGAAATCAAAGATGAAGATGTTGAAAGTGTTGTTCGCTCAGCCTTGACAAAGAGCATTACACCTGAGCGTGAGGTTATCTCACTAGTTCCTGAAGAGTTTATTGTTGATGGCTTCCAGGGGATTCGTGATCCTCGTGGAATGATGGGGATTCGTCTTGAAATGAGAGGTCTCATTTATACAGGACCAACAACAATTCTTCACAACCTTCGTAAAACAGTTGAACGTGCTGGTATTCAAGTAGAGAATATTATCATCTCTCCTCTTGCAATGACACGTGCTGTTCTAAACGAAGGTGAACGTGAATTTGGTGCTACTGTTATTGATATGGGTGGCGGTCAAACAACTGTTGCAAGCATGCGTGCTCAAGAACTTCAATTTACCAATATTTATTCTGAAGGTGGCGAGTACATCACTAAGGATATTTCAAAAGTTTTGAAGACTTCAATGCAGATTGCTGAAGCGCTTAAGTTCAATTTTGGTAATGCAGATATTGAAGAAGCAAGCGAAACAGAAACTGTCCAAGTAGAGGTTGTAGGTGAGAATTCACCTGTTGAAATTACAGAAAAATACCTTGCTGAGATTATCTCAGCTCGTGTGAAGCATATCCTTGATAGAGTTAAACAAGACTTGACTCGAGGACGTCTACTTGATTTGCCTGGTGGCATTGTTCTTGTAGGTGGAACAGCTATCATGCCAGGTGTGGTTGAAGTTGCTCAAGAGATTTTTGAAACAAATGTTAAACTTTACGTGCCAAACCAAGTTGGTATCCGTAATCCAATGTTTGCAAATGTGATTAGTCTTGTTGAGTATGTTGGTCTTCTTACAGAAGTTGACATCATTGCGCAACAGGCTGTGTCTGGTGAAGAGTATCTACGTCGTAAACCAATCGACAATGAGGCTCCTTCCTTGAGTTTTGACAGAACTCCTGCTCCAGCACCTCGAGTGGCTCCTCAACCAAATCCTATTCCTGTTGAGAACACTATTGAGGTACCTCTGCCAGTTGAAGAAGAAAATCATGAACAAAAACAAAAACTTGGTGATCGTGTTCGTGGAATTTTCGGCAGTATGTTTGATTAATTGAATCTAGTAAAAGCGAGGAAATAAAATGAGTTTTTCATTTGATAGCGCATCAGTTCAAGGTGCGGTAATTAAAGTTATCGGTGTCGGTGGGGGTGGCGGAAATGCTATCAACCGAATGATTGAAGAAGGTCTTGCTGGTGTTGAATTTATTGCAGCTAATACTGATATTCAAGCACTCAGTTCTTCTAAAGCAGAAACAGTAATCCAATTGGGTCCTAAATTGACTCGTGGCCTTGGTGCCGGAGGTCAACCTGAAGTTGGTCGTAAGGCAGCTGAAGAAAGTGAAGAAACACTTACAGAAGCACTTACAGGAGCTGATATGGTCTTTATCACTGCTGGTATGGGTGGTGGCTCTGGTACAGGGGCAGCACCAGTTATTGCACGTATTGCGAAAAGTTTGGGTGCATTGACAGTTGCAGTTGTGACACGTCCATTTGGATTTGAAGGTAACAAACGTGGTGCCTTTGCTGTCGAAGGGATTCAAGAGTTGCGTGAGCAAGTTGATACCCTTCTTATTATCTCTAACAATAACCTTCTTGAAATCGTTGATAAGAAAACACCTCTTCTTGAAGCTCTTAGTGAAGCAGATAATGTTCTTCGTCAAGGGGTTCAAGGTATTACTGACCTTATCACTAACCCAGGTTTGATTAACCTCGACTTTGCCGATGTGAAAACAGTTATGGCCAATAAAGGTAATGCACTTATGGGTATCGGTATTGGGTCTGGTGAAGAACGTATTGTTGAAGCTGCACGCAAAGCAATCTATTCACCACTTCTTGAAACTACTATTGATGGTGCAGAAGATGTTATCGTTAACGTAACTGGTGGTCTTGATATGACGCTTACAGAAGCAGAAGAAGCTTCTGAAATTGTTGGTCAAGCAGCTGGTAACGGTGTTAACATTTGGCTTGGTACATCAATCGATGATACATTGAAAGATGAGATCCGTGTAACAGTTGTTGCAACTGGTGTTCGCAAAGATCGTGCTGAAAAAGTATCTGGTATCAAAGCTCAACCACGTAAAGTGACTACAGCTCCTTCACAACCATCAGCTCCTACTCAACAAGTTGTTCAAGAAGAACAACGTCCAGTCTCTCAACCTTCATTTGAACGTCAACCAAATTTTGACTATAATGAAACACCTTCAATGCCACAACCAGGAGTTCGTCCTGCAGCGGCAGCATCTCAGCAAGAGCAGTCTGCTTTTGGAAACTGGGACTTAA
>OBZR01000110.1_pt1 | contig 58730 bp, 71 predicted proteins | sample 1495541 | NCBI WGS metagenome assembly OBZR01 (sample SAMEA2580240, study PRJEB22360) | human gut metagenome | biome: human gut; feature: human-associated habitat; material: faeces | place: Denmark | collected 2008/2010 | reverse complement strand
AATTTTAATCAACGAGTCAGCTTGGGAAGAAATGACCTGCTTATTCGCACCTTCCTTAACTTTTCGGTTAGATGGCACCCTGCTATTCGCATTGTCATTGGCTGCTTTAACTGCTTTTGGCGTTGCGGCCAGCGATTCACTGGTGCTATCAACAGCACTGCTAAGTTTCACAACACCTTTAGTTGTAAGGCTTGCGTCTTCCATCGCAACTGCACCGGCAATCTCTTCAGCACGATCAGCAGCAGCTTCCGCACGGGTCGCAGCGGATTCAGCAGTAGTTTTGCTCTGAGATGCTGCCGTCGCACTGCCTGCCGCCTCTGTTGCTTTCGTGGATGCCGTCGTGGCGCTGCCTTTCGCTGCTGATGCCTGTCTGGTCGCCTCATCTTTTGAAGCAGACGCCGATGAGGCCGATGACGCCGCCGAACTGGCGGACGATGAAAAACAGCGGTGTTGTGACGGCGCCCCCGCAGAACGGGCGGCCGTTGCGCCAGCCGTTTTTGAGGATTCTGCGCTGGTTTCCGACGCTTTCGCGTTCGTTTCGGATGTCTTCGCTGCGGAAGCTGACCTCGCTGCTGCGCTGGCCTGTTCAGTGGCTTCGCCAGCCTTCGTTGTGGCTGTTGAAGCAGACGATGCGGCACTTTCTGCCGATTTTCCGGCGGCGGTGGCACTGGCTGAGGCCTGCCCGGCACTTGTTGACGCGGCACTGGCAGACGACGCAGCCGCTGTTTTTGAGCCTGCCGCAGCTGAGGCGCTCTGTCCCGCTGCCGTCTCAGAAGACCTGGCGTTCGTCTCGGACGTTTTTGCCGCCTTCGCGGAATTTCCTGCCGCCGTTGCCGAGGAAGCTGCGCTACTGGCGCTCGAGGATGCGTTCGTTTCTGATGATTTCGCTGCCTCTTTTGAGGCCGCCGCATCCCGGGCTGAGGTGGCAGCTTCTGACGCTTTCGTGGTCGCGGTGGATGCAGAAGTGGCTGCTGATTGTTGTGACGCTGCCGCATTCGTTTCTGACTTTTTCGCCGCACCGGCACTGGTGGCCGCCGCGCTTTTTGAGGACTCTGCAGCGGCAGCACTTTTTTCCGCTTCAGTGGCCTTTGTTGATGCCGTTCCTGCGCTGGAAGACGCTGACTGAGCCGACGACGCGGCCTGTCCTGCTGACGTGCTGGCTGCGCGTGCTGAGCCTGCAGCATCAGTCGCATGGGTTGCCGCCTCACGGGCAGATGTGCCGGCATCGCCGGCTGACTTCTTCGCGGCTGCCGTGTTCTGTGCCACCGCGGACGCGTTACGCACCACCTCTTCCACCATCAGTTCAAAACGGCGCAGAGCCTCCGGACGGGCATCATCCTCCGTCATGGCACCGAGAAAATCATTCAGCGTACCGGGTTGAGAATCTTCATACACGGTGATGGTCCCGGCATGTGACGGCGGGAATCCTTCCACCAACAGAATAACGCTGTACTGACCGTACTCAACGTCCATGCTGTAACGCCCGGCTTCATCCGGATTTTCTGAGGCCAGCGTGTTTACCACCACCGTGGTACTGTTACGTTTTGCTTTCAGCTGGATTGTGCAGTTCTGTACCGGTTTTCCTGTGCCGTCTTTCAGTACACCTGAAATCTTTACTGCCATATTCACCCCACAAAAAAGCCCGCCTGAACCGGCGGGCTGTCATAACACTGTGTTACCTGGCTAATCAGAATTTATAACCAACACCCACGATGAACCCGTCAGTGCGCCAGTCACCACTGCCGGAGCCTTCATAAGCGACATCAATGGCCACGGATTCGGTCGGGTTAAACTGCACGCCAGCCCCCCACACCAGAGACGTGTTGCTGTGGCGACCGTCATCACTTCCGGTCAGCACATCGTGCGTTTTCCCCTTATTGTCAGTTACGCGGATATAATCCCCGGAAAAAGTCGACACACGGCTGTAAGCCACACCCGCCATCGCATACGCGCTGAACCATTCATTCACGCGTACAGACGGCCCCGCCATCACGCTGAACCAGCGGTTACGCACGGAATCTTCATACCAGCGGGTATCGCTGTAACGGGTCAGCTGGCGATTCTTGTCTCCTGCATAGCTGAACGACGTCACCATCCCCAGTGTGTCCGTAAACTCATAACGGTATTTCACGTTAATCCCGTTCAGATCATCACTGCCGGGAACGTTCGTCCGGGCATGAAGATACCCCGCGCTCAGCGTGGACTGATGTTCAGACGCCCATGCAGGCGCACCGGATACGGCCAGACAAATGGCTGCGGACAAAATGGCGGCATAAAGTTTACGCATAATTACCTCTCGCTTTTCTGCAATAAAAAAGGCGTCATTTCTGACGCCCGTTCTGGGTTATAAAATTCAGCTGATACTGATACCTGCTGTGGATTTTTTCATCACCACAACCAGCAGATCGCTGATACTGGTTGTTGGTGTCCAGTTATTCGCTCCTGATGAAGATACGGTGAATGTCAGTGTCAGCGTCCCCTGTCCGGCAGGCATATCTATAACGGAGGAAAATACGCCCTGAGCATCCGTCGTGGACTGATTAAAAATCTCCTGACCATTGCGGGTCACTCTTAACCGGCAGGTTGAATACCAGTATGACTGTTGGTTATTACTGTTGAAATTCTCATGCTTACCACCGCGGAATAACACTGGCGGTATCATGACCTGCCGGTCAAATTTCTGATCATCACTGATTCTTACCGTGATGGTGCCACTGGCATAACTGTTCGTGCGGGGGAAAGACTTGCTGACCGTTTTGACAATATCACCTTCAATCTGGTTGGCTGACAGTTTCCCCTTAATCTGACAGTTCTCATTAATCGTGACATTGTTGAGCGTCCCTGAGTTCGCATTCACACTGCCACTGATATCCGCATTTTTAGCGGTCAGCTTTCCGTCTGATGTCAGGGAAAATACCGGAGGACTGCCACCGCTGGTAATGGTGGGTGCCGTCAGGCGTTTCAGGAACACGTCGTTCATGAATATCTGGTTGCCCTGCGCCACAAACATCGGCGTTTCATTCCCGTTTGCCGGGTCAATAAACGCGATACGGTTAGCGGCAACCAGAAACTGGCTCAGTTTGCCTTCCTCCGTGTCCTCCATACTGAGGCCAATACCCGCGACATAATGTTTGCCGTCTTTGGTCTGCTCAATTTTGACAGCCCACATGGCATTCCATTTATCGTTGGCATCCTTCCACTCTTTCGAAAACTCCTCCTGTCTGCTGGCGTTATCCTCCGTCAGCTCGACTTTTTCCAGCAGCTCTTTACCGAGATGGGATTCGGTTATCTTGCCTTTGAAAAAATCCAGGTAACCTTCCGCATCATCGCTCGCCCGACCGACGGCCTCCACGAATGCCGATTTGCCAACGGTGTTCACACTGCGGATATAAAAGTAATAATCATGGCCCGGTTTGATATTGATACTGGCGGCTATCCAGTACAGCGCCGTACCAAGATAGCGGGCTGTGGTTTCAACCTGCCTGATATCCGCAATCCGCTTTTCCGAGAACCAGAACTCAAACTGTACCGTCGGATCATAAACCGCAAGATGCGGCGTGGCGGTTATCTGAAAATAGCCCGGTGTCAGCTCAATCCGCGACGGCGCTGCCGGGGCGGCAATCCGGAACGATACCGACGCCGGGTCTCCCTGCTGTCCCCGGGCATTTACTGCCCGGACTGTCAGCCTGTAGTTCCCCAGCGCCAGTTGCGTGAAGCGGTATGTGGTTTCCGCCGTCCGGGCCGTGCTGACCAGCCGCTCAATGCCTTCATCCGCGGCCACGGTCAGGCGAAGCATAAAGCTCACGCCCTTCACCACCTTCGGCGTGTCCCAGCGGGCCAGTACCTGATACTCCCCGCTGTCTGCGGTGACTTCGGCAGTCAGGTGCTGCACCGCGGGCGGCGTGACACCATTCACCGTGCCGCTCTGGTCGCCGTCAAAGTGCGCCCCGTTATCCACGATGGCCTCTTTCTCCGGCACATGCTGCACGGCGGTGATGGCATACGTGCCGTCATCGTTCTCACGGATACTCACGCAGCGGAACAGGCGCTGGCGCAGCGTCGGCAGCTTCAGCCCCCACACGCTGTATTCTGCAACGCCGTCAGGAACACGGCTCACTTTCACCTTCACGCCGTCGGTGACGGACTGGACCTCCACGCTGACCGGACTCCCCTGCCCGTCAACCAGGCTTATCAGCGTGGTGCCGGAAGATGGCAGCGTGATTTCACGGTCGAGCGTCAGCGTCCGGGTCTGGCTGTTCACCGCCAGCACGCGCCCGCCGATGCTGATACCGGCATAGTCATCATCGCAAATTTCAATGACATCGCCCGGTACATGGCGAAGCCCTTCAGCACCCACGCTGAAGTCCACGGTCTGCGTTTCCAGCAGTTCCGTTTTAATCAGCCACAGCCCGGCGCGGTGTGCCTGCCCCCGACTGGTACAACCAAAGGCATCCATCTTCGTGACATTACGACCGTAACGGGCAATGGCCTGCGTATCTTCAACAAGCTCTGTCGCCGTCTCCCAGCCGTTGTTCGGGTCAATCCAGTTCACCTCAACGGCATTATGGCGGTCCTTCAGGGCGCTGAAACTGTAGCGGAACGGCGCGCCATCATCCGGCATCACCACATTACTGCGGTTATAGGTCCACACCTTATCCGACGGCCGGTCCTGCACGAACGTCAGCGTCTGCCCGTTCCATACCGGCATACAGCGCATCGCCGAGCAGAAATCACTGAGCACATCCCACGCCTTGCGCTGTGTGGTCAGGTACGCATTACAGGTGATACGCGGTTCCGTGCCGCCAAAGCCGTCCGGCACTGACTGGTCGCAGTACTGGCCGATGACATACAGCGCCCATTTATCCACATCCGCTGCACCAAGACGTTTCCCCATGCCGTAGCGCGGATGGGTCAGCATATCCCACAGACACCAGGCCATGTTGTTGCTGTATGCCGGTTTAAACGTTCCGTCCCAGATACCGCTGTATTGCCGCGTCTGCGGGTTATAATTCGACGGCACCTGCAGAATACGCCCGCGCAGATGATAATTACGGCTCACCTGCTGGCTGCCGAACTGCTCCGAGTCCACCTGCACGCCGACCAGTGCCGTGTTCGGGTAGCACTGTTTCACATCGATAATTTCGGTGTATGACGACCAGAGCGTTTTGTTCTGCAGCTGGTCTGTGGTGCTGTCCGGCATCATCCTGCGCATCCGGATATTAAACGGGCGCGGCGGCAGGTTATCCACCACAACCGAGGCCAGATACTGTGAGGTGGTTTTACCCTTAATGGTGATGTCTTTTTCCGTCACCCAGCCACCGTTACGTTGTATCTGAACCAGCAGGCGGACTTCCGATGGATTCCTGTCCCCCTTTGAGGTGGTTTCCACCAGTGCCTGCACGCCGAAAGTAAAACGCAGACGGTCAATGTTTGCCGACGTGATGGTCCGGGTGATCGGCGTGTCGTATTTCACTTCCGTACCCAGCACCGTCTCGGAGCCAGAGGATTCAAATCCCTCCGGCGGTGTCTGCTCCTGCTCACCGGCCCGGAACACCACCGTGACACCGGAGATATTGGTATTCCCCTCACTGTCCAGCACTGGCGTACTGTTCAGCAGCACGCTTTTTAATCCATCCACCGGACCTTCAATCGGCCCTTCGCTGATGGCATCGATCACACTCAGCAACTGCGTGGACTTCAGGTTGTCCTTCGCTTCGCGCGGAGTATGCCCCTTACTGCTGCCTTTACCCATTCCTCACGCTCCATAAACGACAAAACCGCCCGGAGGCGGTTTCACATAAACGTTTTTCATCAGCGACCAATCACCACAACCTGACCACCGTCCCCTTCGTCTGCCGTGCTGATCTCCTGAGAAACCACACGTGATCCCACGCGCATTTCACCGTACAGAACGGGCAGAACATTGCCCTGGGCAACCATGTTATCCAGTGAGGAGAAATAGGTGTTTTGTTTGCCGTTATCCGTTGTCTGTGTACGGGGAGTTCTGGCTTTCGGTGCCAGCATCTGGGCCACACCACCGAGCACCATACTGGCACCGAGAGAAAACAGGATGCCGGTCATACCACCGGCCCCAATGGCTTCCCCCCACGCTGCAAGGGTGGCTCCGGCAGTAAAGAATGATCCGGCAATGGCGGCTGCTCCCAGGACAATCTGGAATACGCCACCTGACTTGGCCCCGGCGACTCTGGGAACAATATGAATCACAGCGCCATCAGGCAGAGTCTCATGTAACTGCGCCGTTAACCCGGACGTGCTGACGTCCCGCCCGGCAATCCGTACCTGATACCAGCCGTCGCTCAGTTTCTGACGAAACGCCGGGAGCTGTGTGGCCAGTGCGCGGATGGCTTCAGCCCCCGTTTTCACACGAAGGTCGATGCGGCGGCCAAATCGTTGCAAATCCCCGTAAAGGCAGATGCGCGCCATGCCCGGTGACGCCAGAGGGAGTGTATGCGTCGCTGCCATTTGTCGGTATACCTCTCTCGTTTGCTCAGTTGTTCAGGAATATGGTGCAGCAGCTCGCCATCACCACAGTAAATGGCGGCATGATTCGGCACCGATGAACCAAAACAGCACAGCAGCACATCGCCCGGTTGTGCTGATGACAACGGCACCTGATACAGCCCTGTGGCCTCCAGATTATCCAGATAGAGATTCTGACCGTGACGCCACCAGTCATCCTCGCGATGAAAATCCGGCATCTCAATCCCCGCCAGATGATAAGCATCCCGGAACAGCGTGTAACAGTCCGTCACCCCGTGCTCAAAGCGCCGTCCGGTGAGATGCGGCACACAGCGGAACTTATGAATCGCCCCCCGGCAGACCAGCCACCACGGCAAATCACTCTGCACCTGCAGCCGCCGGTCAGTCTCACTCAGCCAGGGCAGACCACCGGGGTGGCTGTGGACCAGCGCCACAATCTCACCCTGCATTTCTGCCTGCAGCCAGTCCTCCGGCGACATACGGAAATACGCCTCCGGCTCACCGGAGATATTCACGCAGGGGAAATATCTTTCCCCCTCCGGCGTGCTTACCACGAAGCCGCACGACTCCGCTGGCGCACATCGCCGGGCGTGCGCCAGAATCGCTGATTCTGTCTGTGTCATGGGATTTACTGCGAAAGTTTGTTAATGGAAAGGAAGCCGCCAAAGTTGCCGACGTTATTGCGAAACTTACAGCCACTCAGGCATTTGCTGCATTTATCCTTCGTGATATCGGACGTTGTCTGGTCATATTCATCCGCGACCGCCGGACCGTGATAACCGCACTCATCGCCGCGATAGGTCCAGGTGCAGGTGTTGGCCAGCATGATACGTCCCGGAAAAACAGCGCCATCTGTTTCCGTCGGCGTGGACAGTACAAAGGAGGCACTCACCGCGCTCAGTTCGCTGCACTGCTCGATGCGCCAGCGGCTGATCACCTCCTGCTCCGGATCGGCGTCACTGTTTCCGTTGACGAAGTTCACCGCATCCAGAAAACGGGCGTAAACCTTACGCCGGACCACCGTTCCGCCGACCAGACTCTGCAGATCTTCCGCCATCCCGGTGACCATACCGTACAGGTTAGAAACCGTCAGCGTGGGGCGCGTACTGGTGCCTTTGCCATTCAGTTCAAAACCACTCCCCTGAATGGGATACGGCTGATACTGTCGCCCCTGCCAGGTGACCGGCTCACCTTTTTCGTTCAGCTCATTACAGAAAAAATAACGTTCTCCACCGACCTCTGTCAGGTCGATTTCCCAGAGCACCACGCTGGCCGACTGCTCCGCACGGGTGCATTCATTCAGTGTTTCCTGCCGGATATCCTGCATCAGTTCACCACCTGTTCAAACTCTGCGCTGAACTCAACACGCAGCATACTGACCCGCGACGACCATTTTGCGCAGGTCACCTTTATCTGCCGCCACTCATAAGGCGGCGTCCACAGAAAGGCTTTCCAGCCCCCGTGCTCTTCCAGAAACGACTCCAGTACCGTGGCCTCCTCACGGGGGACAGAAAGCGTCACGCTGTACGTTTTCAGGTTGGCATTCAGCCCGGCAGGCGCTCGCTGGGAATAGCCATCACCAAAGCGCACCTTTCTTACAGAAGGGGCCGAAGCCACATCCATACCGGGTTTCACTTTCCAGCGGAAGGTTTTCATCGTCCACCTCCGGAGAACAGGCCACCATCACGCATCTGTGTCTGAATTTCATCACGGGCACCCTTGCGGGCCATGTCATACACTGCCTTCATCATCTGTGGACCTGGCAGACCATTCGTACCGTCGTTCTGAATCACCACGTGATTGTTCTGATTAAAATTAATGCCTTCAGCCCGCCGCATCTGCGCCGGACTTCCGGCACCGCCCACATAACCACCTTCCGCATAGCCCCGCATCAGGCGGTACAGGTTGCCGACACCAATCCGGCTGGTTGCCTCCTTCGTGAAGACAAATTCACCACGGTGAACAATCCCCGCTGGCTCATATTTGCCGCCGGTTCCCGTAAATCCCCCGGTCGCAAAATGGAATTTCGCCGCAGCGGCCTGAATGGCTGTACCGCCTGACGCGGATGCTCCACCACTGGCAGCACCGCCAATGGCGCTGCCGATACTCCCGACAATCCCCACCATTGCCTGCTTAAGCAGAATTTCTGTCATCATGGACAGCACGGAACGGGTGAAGCTGCGCCAGTTCTGCTCACTGCCGGTCAGCATCGCCGCCATATTCTGTGCAATACCATCAAAGGTCTGCGTGGCTGCACTTTTAACCTGCGACATACTGTCCGTGGCGCTCTCTTCCCACTCACTCCAGCCGGACTTCAGGCCTGCCATCCAGCTCCCGCGAAGCTGGTCTTCAGCCGCCCAGGTCTTTTTCTGCTCTGACATGACGTTATTCAGCGCCAGCGGATTATCGCCATACTGTTCCTTCAGGCGCTGTTCCGTGGCTTCCCGTTCTGCCTGCCGGTCAGTCAGCCCCCGGCTTTTCGCATCAATGGCGGCCCGTTTTGCCCGTTGCTGCTGTGCGAATTTATCCGCCTGCTGCGCCAGCGCGTTCAGGCGCTCCTGATACGTAACCTTGTCGCCAAGTGCAGCCAGCTGGCGTTTGTACTCCAGCGTCTCATCTTTATGCGCCAGCAGGGATTTCTCCTGTGCAGACAGCTGGCGACGTTGCGCCGCCTCCTCCAGTACCGCGAACTGACTCTCCGCCTTCCACAAATCCCGGCGCTGCTGGCTGATTTTCTCATTCGCTCCGGCATGCTTCTCCAGCGTCCGGAGTTCTGCCTGAAGCGTCAGCAGGGCAGCATGAGCACTGTCTTCCTGACGATCGCCCGCAGACACCTTCACGCCGGACTGTTTCGGCTTTTTCAGCGTCGCTTCATAATCCTTTTTCGCCGCCGCCATCAGCGTGTTGTAATCCGCCTGCAGGATTTTCCCGTCTTTCAGTGCCTTGTTCAGTTCTTCCTGACGGGCGGTATATTTCTCCAGCGGCGTCTGCAGCCGTTCGTAAGCCTTCTGCGCCTCTTCGGTATATTTCAGCCGTGACGCTTCGGTATCGCTCTGCTGCTGCGCATTTTTGTCCTGTTGAGTCTGCTGCTCAGCCTTCTTTCGGGCGGCTTCAAGCGCAAGACGGGCCTTTTCACGATCATCCCAGTAACGCGCCCGCGTTTCATCGTTAACAAAATAATCATCCTTGCGCAGATTCCAGATGTCGTCTGCTTTCTTAAACGCAGCCTCTGCCTTAATCAGCATCTCCTGCGCGGTATCAGGACGACCAATATCCAGCACCGCATCCCACATGGATTTGAATGCCCGCGCTGTCCTGTCTGCCCAGGTCTCCAGCGTGCCCATGTTCTCTTTCAGGCGGCGGGTCTGGTCATCAAACCCTTTCGTTGCGGCTTCGTTCGCCGCCTGCAATGCCCCGGCTTCATCGCCGGAACGCTGCAACTGAGCAACATATGCAATCTGCTCCGCCGTCACGTTATGGAACTGGCGCGCCATCGCTGTCAGCCCTGACGTCGGGTCTGTGGTCAGCTTCCCGAAGGCTTCAGCGACCTTGTCCACCTCCACGCCGGATGCAGAGGAGAAACGCGCCACACTCTGGCTGATGGACGCAATCTGAGCCTCACCGCTTACCCCCGCCTTAACCAGTGCGCTGAGTGACTCGCTGGTCTGGTTAAACGTCAGCCCTGCCGCCTGCCCGGCTCTGGACAGGACCAGCATACGATCTGCCGTCAGACCCGACTGATGACCGGAAAGGACCAGCGTTTTGTTGAAATCGGACAGGGTTGAGTTGCCCTGATACCAGGCATACGCCAGCGCACCGGTCGCTACCGCCAGCGAGGTGGCCCCCACCATCGGCAGGGTGAACGCACCGGCAAGCCCCCTGAACATGGGGATCATCCCGCCGAAGGAGTCCTTAACCTGACCACCCTGTTGCAGCAGGATCAGCCACGGACTTTGCCCGCCTGCAAGCTGCGTGGCCACGTCGGTGAACTGTGCAGGCAGCATACGCATGGCGGCTTTGTACTGCCCGACGGAAATCCCCGCTTTCTGTGCAGCCAGCGCCTGTCGGCTCAGCGACTGTTCAACGACTGCCGCTGTTTTTTTCGCATCACTTTCCGTACCGGAAAAATGACGCCTGACTCTGGCCATCTGCTCGTCAAATCTGGCCGCATCCAGACTCAAATCAACGACCAGATCGCCTACCGGTTCAGCCATACCGGACTCCTCCTGCGATCCCTTCTGATACTGTCATCAGCATTACGTCATCCTCCGTCATGTCCGCCACATCCGGGGAAGCGGGGATAACTTCATTCCCGTCCGGGCCAAAGCGGACACCTCCGGCAAGCCCTGCCGCTTTCTGCATCAGCACATCATCTTCAGGCTCTTCGTCAGCCTCGCGCCGGTTCAGCAGACTGAAATCCAGCGGATGCATATCCGGATCGCTGAAAAACAGGCTGAGCACGGTGTACGTCAGCCCGGAAAAGTGCATATCCAGCAGAACATCATGAAAATAATGGGTACTGTAAAAGCGGTGCCAGTCGGCATACTCCGTGGATGACATCCCGGCAAGCATGGCACGCCAGTCGGGTCGCCCCATCTCACGCGCCAGTTTCAGGGCAAAACTCAGCTCACCGTCGAACACTTTCCCGCAGAAACAGGCTCTGCAGGCCCGGCGTCCTCTGTCTGTTCAGGGGCATTATTCACAACAAACTCATACATACCAGACAGCCGGTACACCACGTTTTCAGCATGAGAAATTGCCTCCGTGGGCCAGGTGGTAAGCACTTCCTGCTCAATCTGTTTAACGGCTTCATTCATAGACGGCATCTGCGTCTTCTGCGGATGGTTATGCCACAGGGACATCGCCACCAGAAACGCGCCGGTTCTGATGGCGTCTTCCACAGTAAACTTCCGGTTGCTGTCTGACTCCGCCTGTTCTGCCTGCCGTTTCATCAGGGCGAGATGCTCAATACGCTGCAGGGCTGACAGTTCAGAAAGCGTGACGGTCACACCGTTATGTTCAAATGATTCGGTTTTCAGGAACATCGCTGACTCTCCGGATTAACTGGCGGTGACGTTGATTTCTGCAACCGCAGCAAGTTCACCATTACCGGATACGACCGGAATGTTGACCTTGCCTGCAGCAACACCTTTCACGGTGATGGTCATACCACTGACCGACACGGTGGCTTTTGTTTTATCCGCTGACACCGCACGGAAGCTCTTGTCGGTTGCGCCTTCCGGCTGGAATGCCACGGTCAGCGTGGTGCTCTTCCCTTTCACTACGGAAGCGCTGGCTGGCGTCACGGTCATACCGGTTGCCGCTGTTACCGTGCTGCGATCTTCTGCCATCGACGGACGTCCCACATTGGTGACTTTCACCGTGCGGGTGATCACTTCCTTCGCCGTCACCGCCTTACCGATACTGCTGACCCAGCCGCGGAACACATCGACCGTGCCGTTCGGGAAGCGGATTTTATAGGCACGGGTATCACCTTCATTAAACCACGCCAGCAGCGCCTGCTGCCCCTGCTCTCCGGGCATCCACGCCAGCGTGAAGCTGGTATCTCCGGCAGATTTCTGCCCCTGTCCGGTCGCGGTCCAGTCCGCATCTTCATCATCGAGATAACTGTCGTCATAGGACTCAGCGGTCAGTTCGCCGGGCGTCAGGTCTTTAACCTTTGCCAGACGCGACCAGTCATTGTCTGAAAGCGGGTTTGCATAAGGGTCGCCGCTCCCGTTATAAACCCACAGTGTGGTCCCGGCCCCTTTCACCGGTGCCAGAGGATTTGGTGTTGGCATATCGTCCTCACATTTCATAGGTAATGACATAAGTCAGATCGGCTGAACTCCACAGGCCCGCATCATCGTCGCGCCGGTAGTCATAGCCACTGGCCACCATACTGGTGATCAAATCTGACAGTGCCGGGATATCGCTCATCACCGGATAAATCCGGGACTCCATCCACGAATCCAGCTCTGAATCCGGCACCTGAGCAGGCAGGAAAACTTCAATATGCAGCTCCGCCTGCCAGGTATCGCTGTCCAGCTCTTCGCCCGTGTATTCAGCGCCGGTGAGATAAACGGCAATTGCCGGAAAATCTTCCTCATCAAAAACAGCGGGGCGACCATCAAAAAGCGTCGCCCCGGTGTCATGCTTCTCCAGTGCATCCAGTACGGCTGCACGGAGTTCAGTATGTTTCATCGCTTTATTACCATTCTCAGTTGATGCTGCAGCGCATAGCCCAGCTCTTTCGGAAGACGCTCACGCCGTATCCGCTCAATATTCTGTTTAAACGCCGTGGTCAGCGGCACCGCCATCGGGATTTTCACCACATCAATGGGGTAACGGTTTTTCCCGGCCACACGCTGCATGACATGCCACCGGCCATTTTTCAGTTGCTGAATAAACGCGCCGGGAATACGACGGTTTCCCACCACAAGCACGCTGCCGCCACCTTTCAGGGATGAACGCTGCCCCTTTTTACGACGCCTGCGGCGGGACAGGACAACCCGCGCATTACCCAGCCTGATTACGGGCAAATCCCCCCGGTTAACCCTGATTCTGGCCTGCGGATTTTTGACCGTGGCCCTTTTCAGCCTGGCCCTTTCCTTTACCAGTTTCCGGCGTACCTTTGTCTCACGGGCAACCTGTGACGCAGACTGCGATATCGCGGATGACGCAACGCGGTTAATGGCCATTGCGGCGGCACCAGGCACCGCCGTTTTGCTGATACGGCTGAGGTTTTCAACGGCCTGCTCAGGACCTTTTATGGCCATACATCCCCCTTTCAGCGGCGACGGTTAACGGCAGGCGGCACGCCACGCCCAAGCCAGAGATGACAGCTTCCGCCATCATCCGGCGAAACCCGGTCTATCCAGAAGTTTTCCTCACCGATGGTCAGCGTGTCTCCACGCCGCAGCTGCCGCACCTCATCAGTCCGGACAAACAGGGACGGGCTGGAGCCTTCAACGCGCACGCCCTGTCCGGCATAGCTGATATTTTCAGGGTCATCAAAAACACCACGTATCACAGCACCGGACTGCTCACCGGATGTCATGGTGGCTGACGTTCCCATGTACCCGCGTATCGTTTCATCAGCGCGGGCAATGGCAGCATCGAACAGGTTATCGAAATCAGCCACAGCGCCTCCCGTTATTGCATTCTGGCCAGGCCACGTTCTGTCATTTCGGCTGCCACACCGGCAGAGACACGAAACGCCGTTCCCGGCAGCACAAATGCCACAGGTTTATCCCGCGTGGCGTGAAGTGCATCAGTATGCAGCGTCACCAGTGCCACGACCGTGACCAGTTCAGCCGTATCCTGAATCACGGTATCCGGCTGCGCTGATATCACCTCATTTTCATGCCCGGTCAGCACATTTTCCCGGCTGAGAGGGGTGTCCTGACCGGCAGTTTCATCCGTGTCATCAAGCTCTTCTTCCAGCTCTGCCACACGAAGCGCCAGTTCTTCTTTCGTTCCCGTCAAACTGATATCGCGGTTCAGTTGCTCACCCAGCTCCTGAAGACGGGCAATCAGTTCATCTTTCGTCATGAACTCCTCCACAGAGAGAAAATGGCCCCGAAGGGCCATGATTACGCCAGTTGAACGGACACGAACTCATCAGGATCAGCCAGCAGCATCAGCGGTGCTGACTGAATCATGGTGAACTCACGCGCCGGATCGCCGGTGGTCACCCAGTTTTTCGGGTAACGGGCAGAGGCGTTAATGCCTTCGCGCTGTGCGTCCGCATCCTGAATGCAGCCATAGGTGCGCAGACCGCGAGCCTGAGTGTTCCCCAGCACCATCGTGTTGTCCGGCAGGAAGTTCTTTTTGACGCCGTTTTCCACGTACTGTCCGGAATACACGACGATGGCCACATCGCCATACATTCCCTTATAGGACACCGCTTTGCCCAGGTCTTTTACCGCTGTCTCCAGCTCGGAATGAGAGCCGCGACGGGTATCCAGCTTCTCCTTGACGGCTTTGAAGGAACGGAACAGCGCCCAGCCTTTCGGGTCAAACACGATGATATTCACCACACCGCTGGCGTTCAGCGCGTAGGCTTCGATATCGTCGGTCGGGTCATACGTGGACTTGTCACGCTTGCTCCACTCCGTGCCGCCGGACTGCGTGATGTTATTCGCCGCACTGCGGCCCATATCCACCTCAACCGGATCGAAGGCTTCACCGGTCATGGTGTATTTGCCCTTAAGCACGGCAGAAACTGCCTGCATCTCTTCGACCTGGGCAATCGCCAGATTTTCATCCAGCATATTCTGCCGAATAATACGGCGACGACGGTAAGCCGGGTCCGCCAGATTCTGCGGATCTTCATCCGGCAGGCGACGCAGGGTCATCTGCGGATTCACCTCATGCTTGGGTTTGACATATCCCGGCGTAAATTCAGAGGTGGAGCCGCCACGGGAACGGATAACCTCACCGGAAACAATCGGCGAAACGTACAGCGCCATGTTTACCAGTCCCGGAATTTGTGAGAGATAGACTTTCTCCGTGGTGAAAGGATAGGTTTCACGGAAAAACAGGCGCAGAAACAGCGGATCGAACTTAAAGTGATGCTGGGTCGATGCCAGTAATTCTGCAGTTGTATATACAGACATAAATTATTTCCATAAAAAAAGCCGCACAGGCGGCCTTTGTTGATGAAGGGGAAGATTAAACGATGCTGATTGCCGTTCCGGCAAACGCGGTCCGTTTTTTAGTCTCGTCGCTGGCAGCCTCCGGCCAGAGCACATCCTCATAACGGAACGAGCCGGACTTGTAGAACGTCAGTGTGGTGCTGGTCTGGTCAGCAGCAACCGCCAGAATGCCAACGGCTGCACCGTCGGTGGTGCCATCCCACACAACCAGCTTACGGGTAGTGCCATCCAGCATCAGCGGGGTCATTGCAGGCGTTTTCGCACTCAATCCGCCAGGCGCAATTGCTGTATGAGCCGGATCACTGTTACCCAGCGGCTGGTAATGGTTAAACTCTTCTTTTGTCGCCATAACTGCCTCTTATACCGGTAAAGCTTCAGGTGTATTAAGTAATTCTTTATTGGTATCAGATGCCAGGTTACCTGCAGCCAGCGGTGCCGGTGTACCCTGCATCAGACGATCCAGCGCAGTGTCACTGCGCGCCTGTGCACTCTGTGGTGCTGCAGCCAGAATGCGGCGGGCCGTTTCCACGGTCATTCCGGGGGTTTCTGCCAGAACGCGCGACTGTTCTTCGCGTCCGTGAGCCTCCTCACAGTTGAGGATCCCCATAATGCGGCTGTTTTCTGCCGCAACCGCAGCGGTGATCTGCGCGTTCACGTCCGGCTGCGCCGCGCTGGCGTTTTCGCCCTCCGTCGCTGGCACCACGTCAGTAACGTCAGCCTGCGAAGCAGTGGCTGAAACAGTTGTTGATTGAGTCTCTTTGGTCATTCGCCCTCCTGAGAGACGGGATTTACGTGCATCCAGTGCATCACGCATAACGGTGATCGCATCGGTGCTGTTGACAAGTTCATCAGCCAGTCCGGCATCAATGGCCTCCTGACCGCTGTACACTGCAGCCTCGGTATCCAGCACAGCCTGCACGGACAGGCCGGTATATGCCGACACCTTCTGCGCAAACATCCGGCGGGTTGCATCCATCCGGGACTGCAGTGTCTCCCGGACGTCATCCGGAAGATGGCTGTAGGGGTTGCCATCCACCTTATGGCTGCCGCTGTAAATCAGCGTGATTTCCACGCCCTGTTTCTCCAGCGCAGCACCGTAATTACTGTGAGCCATCATGACGCCGATGGAGCCTGTCCGGGCGGTCTGCGTGACCAGACGCCGGGAGGCGGCGCTGGCAAGCAGCTGACCTGCACTGCAGTTCATGTCGTTGGCCAGCGCCCATACCGGTTTTATGTCTCGCACACGGGCGATGATGTCAGCACAGTCAAATGCTCCCGCCACCATCCCGCCCGGTGTGTCCATATCGAGCAGAATGCCGTCCACCATCGGATCGCTGGCAGCCTGTTGCAGACGGGCGATAATGCCGTTGTAACCGGTCATTCCCGAATACGGCTGCAGCGCCCGCGTCCGGCTGACCAGCGTACCGGACACCGGCAGCACGGCGATGCCGTTCATGACCTGATAACTGCGGGCCTGTCGTGGTCCGTCATCATCACCGGATAACGCCAGCGCCGCGGGTGCCTCTCCGGCAGTCAGGCTGTCGCCGGACACCGCATCCGTCAGGCGACTGATCCCAAGCTGGCCTGCAAGCGCACAAAAGAAAACCCGCGCATAGGCGGGTTCAAGCATCAGCGGCTCATTAAAAGCCATGCTGGCAATATGCGGGAGATTACGCAGCTCTGCTGTCACTCTTCTCCTCCTCTGTTGATTGTCGCAGCCCGGATTCAAATGCCGCAGCCGCCCAGGCGGGCGGTTTAAGACCGGCTGCACGGCGCTCCATCGTTTCACGGACCTGCTGGGCAAAAATTTCCTGATAGTCGTCACCGCGTTTTGCGCACTCTTTCTCGTAGGTACTCAGTCCGGCTTCTATCAGCATCACCGCTTCCTGTACTTCTTTCAGACCATCGATGGCCATACGACCGGAGCCTATCCAGTCGCAGTTCCCCCAGGCACTTCGGGCTTCCTGAAAACTGAAGCGCGCTTTTGAAGGTAACGTCACCACGCGGCGAGCGATGGCCTCTTCCAGCCAGCACAGAAACATCTGGCTCGCCTGACGGGATGCGACGAATTTTCGCCGCCCCATAAAGTACGCCCACGACTCGTTCGCACTGGCCCGTGCCGTGGAGTAGCTCATCTGGGCGTAATTCCGGGAAAGCTGCTCATACGAGACACCCAGCCCGGCAGCGATATACCGCAAGAGTGACTGCTCAAACACGGAGTAGCCGTTATCCGTGTCCTGAGCCGTCTGCAGGTTCAGTGAGTCCCCCGGCATCAGGTGCGGCACTTTTGCGCCTCCCAGACGGACCGGTGCTGCGGCGTAATACGCGGCAATTTCACCAATCCAGCCGGTCAGCCTTTCCCGCTGCTCCTGACTGTTCGCGCCCAGAATAAAATCCATCGCTGACTGCGTATCCAGCTCACTCTCAATGGTGGCGGCATACATCGCCTTCACAATGGCGCTCTGCAGCTGCGTGTTCTGCAGCGTGTCGAGCATCTTCATCTGCTCCATCACGCTGTAAAACACATTTGCACCGCGGGTCTGCCCGTCCTCCACGGGTTCAAAAACGTGAATGAACGAGGCGCGCCCGCCGGGTAACTCACGGGGTATCCATGTCCATTTCTGCGGCATCCAGCCAGGATAGCCGTCCTCGCTGACGTAATATCCCAGCGCCGCACCGCTGTCATTAATCTGCACACCGGCACGGCAGTTCCGGCTGTCGCCGGTATTGTTCGGGTTGCTGATGCGCTTCGGGCTTACCATCCGGAACTGTGTCCGGAAAAGCCGCGACGGACTGGTATCCCAGGTGGCCTGAACGAACAGTTCACCGTTAAAGGCGTGCATGGCCACACCTTCCCGAATCATCATGGTAAACGTGCGTTTTCGCTCAACGTCAATGCAGCAGCAGTCATCCTCGGCAAACTCTTTCCATGCCGATTCAACCTCGCGGGAAAAGGCACGGGCTTCTTCCTCCCCGATGCCCAGATAGCGCCAGCTTGGGCGATGACTGAGTCGGAAAAAAGACCCGACGATATGATCCTGATGCAACTGGATGGCGTTGGCGGCATAGCCGTTATTGCGTACCAGATCGTCTGCGCGGGCATTGCCTCGGGTAAAGTTGGGCAGCAGGGCTGCATCCACACTTTCACTCGATGGGTTCCACGCCCGCAACTGCCCACCAAATCCGCTGCCACCGCCGTGATAACCGGCATATTCACGCAGCGATGTCATGCCGTCCGGCCCCAGAAGGGTGGGAATGGTGGACATTTTCATACATAAAATCCTGCAGGTCCCCTGCGTCGCTGTGTCATGCCGGTCTGCACTTCCAGCTCAGCAATGTATTTTTTCAGGTCAGACACGGAAGTGGTCGTAAACTCCACTCGCCGTCCGTCTTTCTGTACCGTTGCCACCCGTTTTCCTGTCATCAGGTCATGCAGTGCCGCACGGGCAGCGGCAAGTTCTTCCTGTCGCGTCATTCATCCTCTCCGGATAAGGCACGGGCGTAATCTGCCAGTGTTTTCTTGTTGGTTGTTGCACTATCCTCTTCCTGCAGGCTCGCCAGCAGGGCACTGAGATCCAGCTGCCAGCGGGAAATACTGATGCGCAGCGCCGCCAGCGCATAAACGAAGCAGTCGAGCGCCTCATTGCGTCGCTTTTTGCTGTCCCACAGTATTTTTTTCCTGCCATCCACCCATTTTTCGACCTGCTCTTCAGCAGTCAGTTGCTGCGCTTCGGTAAGATCAAAAATATCCGGGTTATTCGGGAAGTGAACGGCACCGGGAAGCGGTTCATCCCCTTCCGGCGTCAGTGTGAAGCGGTTATAAATCTGCTCTTTCGCGGTATCCGTACCAATTTCGGTAAGGTAAACCCCGTTTTTGTTTCGCTTACGTGGCATGCTGGCCACCGGCTTTCCGTAGACGGATGCCCCTTTAATGGGGATCACCCGGAACAGCCCATTCTTTTTCGAGCGTTCATACACAATGGTCGGGTCAATCCCGCCAGTATCCCAGCAGATACGGGATATCGACATTTCTGCACCATTCCGGCGGGTATAGGTTTTATTGATGGCCTCATCCACACGCAGCAGCGTCTGTTCATCGTCGTGGCGGCCCATAATAATCTGCCGGTCAATCAGCCAGCTTTCCTCACCCGGCCCCCATCCCCATACGCGCATTTCGTAGCGGTCCAGCTGGGAGTCGATACCGGCGGTCAGGTAAGCCACACGGTCAGGAACGGGCGCTGAATAATACTCTTTCCGCTCTGCCATCACTTCAGCATCCGGACGTTCGCCGATTTTCGCTTCCCACGTCTCACCGAGCGTGGTGTTCACGAAGGTTTTACGTTTTCCCGTATCCCCTTTCGTCTTCATCCAGTCTTTGACAATCTGCACCCAGGTGGTGAACGGGCTGTACGCCGTCCAGATGTGAAAGGTCACGCTGTCCGGCGGCTCAATCTCTTCACCGGATGACGAAAACCAGAGAATGCCATCACGGGTCCAGATCCCGGTCTTTTCGCAGATATAACGGGCATCAGTGAAGTCCAGCTCCTGCTGGCGGATGACGCAGGCATTATGTTCGCAGAGATAAAACACGCTGGAGGGATCATCCGGCGTCCATTTGAGGCCAAACGGCGTCTCTTTATCGCCAAATTTAAGGTACTGCTCCTCCCCGCAGTGCGGGCAGGCAACATGAAAACGCATAAAATGCGGGGATTCACTGGCTGCACGCTCAATCTGGCAGGTGCCTCTCACTTTGGGCGTGGAGCCACGGATGGACTTTGGCCAGACAGAGCCTTCAATACGCTTATCGCCCAGGAACGTCGGAGAGCCTTCCTGTTCAATATCATCATCAAAAGCAGCAAGTTCATCATAACCCGCCACATCCACCGACTTTTCACGGTAGTTTTTTGCCGCTTTACCGCCCAGGCACCAGAAGCCACGCCCATTAGTGAAACGCTTCATGGTGAGCGTGTTATCCCGGTGCTTTTTGCCATACCACGGGGCCAGCGCCAGCAGCGACGGAATATCACGAATAGTCGGCTCAACGTGGGTTTTCATAAAGTTCTCGGCATCACCATCCGTCGGCAACCAGATAAGGGTGTTGCGCTGCTTATGCTCTATAAAGTAGGCATAAACACCCAGCAGCATTTTGGAATAACCGACACGGGCAGACTTCACCACATTCACCTCACGGATGTAGTCGCTGCCCATCGCATTCATGATGGCCCGCTGAAAGGGCAGTGTTTCCCAGCGCCCTTCCTGGTATGCGGATTCTTTCGGGAGATAGTAATTAGCATCCGCCCATTCAACGGCGGTCTGTGGCTCCGGCCTGAACAGTGAGCGAAGCCCGGCGCGGACAAAATGCCGCAGCCTGTTAACCTGACTGTTCGATATATTCACTCAGCAACCCCGGTATCAGTTCATCCAGCGCGGCTGCTTTGTTCATGGCTTTGATGATATCCCGTTTCAGGAAATCAACATGTCGGTTTTCCAGTTCCGGAAAACGCCGCTGCACCGACAGGGGGAGCCCGTCGAGAATACTGGCAATTTCACCTGCGATCCGCGACAACACGAAAGTACAGAATGCGGTTTCCACCACTTCAGCGGAGTCTCTGGCATTCTTCAGTTCCTGTGCGTCGGCCTGCGCACGCGTAAGTCGATGGCGTTCGTACTCAATAGTTCCTGGCTGGAGATCTGCCTCGCTGGCCTGCCGCAGTTCTTCAACCTCCCGGCGCAGCTTTTCGTTCTCAATTTCAGCATCCCTTTCGGCATACCATTTTATGACGGCGGCAGAGTCATAAAGCACCTCATTACCCTTGCCACCGCCTCGCAGAACGGGCATTCCCTGTTCCTGCCAGTTCTGAATGGTACGGATACTCGCACCGAAAATGTCAGCCAGCTGCTTTTTGTTGACTTCCATTGTTCATTCCACGGACAAAAACAGAGAAAGGAAACGACAGAGGCCAAAAAGCCCGTTTTCAGCACCTGTCGTTTCCTTTCTTTTCAGGGGGTATTTTAAATAAAAACATTAAGTTACGACGAAGAAGAACGGAAACACCTTAAACCGGAAAATTTTCATAAATAGCGAAAACCCGCGAGGTCGCCGCCCCGTAACCTGTCGGATCACCGGAAAGGACCCGCAAAATGATAATAATTATCATCTGCATGTCACAACGTGCATCTACGCCATCAAACCACGTCAAATAATCAATTATGACGCAGGTATCGTATTAATTGATCTGCATCAACTTAACGTAAAAACAACTTCAGACAATACAAATCAGCGACACTGAATACGGGACAACCTCATGTCAACGAAGAACAGAACCCGCAGAACAACAACCCGCAACATCCGCTTTCCTAACCAAATGATTGAACAAATTAACATCGCTCTTGAGCAAAAAGGGTCTGGGAATTTCTCAGCCTGGGTCATTGAAGCCTGCCGCCGGAGACTGTGCTCAGAAAAAAGAGTTTCGCCTGAAGCAAACAAAGAAAAGAGTGACATTACTGAATTGCTCAGAAAACAGGTCAGACCAGATTGAAGCAATTTAGATAATCGTGCAGACTACGCCCCATCATATCACATGGAAGGTACTACAATGGCTCAGGTTGCCATTTTTAAACAAATATTCGATAAAGTGCGAAATAATTTAAACTATCACTGGTTTTATTCTGAACTAAAACGTCACAATGTCTCACATTACATTTACTATTTAGCCACAGAGAATATTCATCTTGTTCTTGAAAACGATAATACGGTTTTAATAAAAGGACAGGGTAAGGTTGTAAATGTAAGATTTTCAAAAAATAAATGCCTTATAGAAGCCACCTTAAAAGGATTCAAATCAGGAGAGTTATCATTTTACGAATACAGGAAAAATCTTGCTACAGCAGGGGTTTTCAGATGGATTACAAATATCCACGATAACAAAAGGTATTACTATACCTTTGATAATTCATTACTATTTACTGAGAACATTCAGAACACTACACAAATATTTCCGCACTAAATCATAACGTCCGGTTTCTTCCGCGCCAGAACCGGACTCGCTGGCATGATGAAATATGTGTACCCGGTAACCCCGGTGTGCATCGTTTTTGATTATTCCCGCACACTCACGCAGAAGGAATTCCCCGTCGGGCTACGGTCATGGTTAATGCGGGAATACGGCGACGATACAGCGCATGATGTGTCAGGCTTGAATACCTTTATCCGTTAAAAGGGATATCAGTTAAGTTATCCCGTGTAGGGTATAAGCCATTGTCGAGACCACTCATTGAATGGCCTCTGCAATAACCGATGTCTTTCCATCAGTCCGCCACCACAAAGAATCTTTTTTGCCTTAAGGCAGGAGCTTCATCTTTCAGTGGCTGCCAGTGTTATTTCCCCACTTACTGGCTTGGGTTGTTTCGTGGTACTGCCGTTAACTGGTGGCCCAGAATAAATTCCGGTTTCATTATCAAGCCCACCCGTAAATGGGCTTTGTAATGAAGAGTTGTTATGAAAATTGCTCTAAACAAGCATTAATAGCCATCAGAAGTAATCGCTACAGATTTCAATCCCTCAATGTCATCCTTGGACAGGGCGAACCATTCACCGTGCTTTCTCTTTGCGGCAAATTTGCGATGAAGCATGTTTTCAGTTTCTCTTCCACCAGGGATCAGGCACTCAAGCTTCAAGCAGTCTGGTCCAGAGTTGCCAAGCGATTTGATGCGTTGTGGAATGTTGGATGAATACCCAATTTTGGTTAGCCCAGTTTTCTTCGATGACAAAACGTATACCTGAGGAGGTTCTTTTCTCTGGTCTTCCATTACACGTCTCATTGTTGCCATAAGTCCGCCGTGCATCAGCATTTCAACAAAGAACGCTGACCGAACACCTGACGACTTAAGCATGCCAGAAAATTCACTTGCCAATTCCATTAACTCTGCGATGTTTTCAGGAACTTTTTGGCAGTTATCTTCCTTGTATAAGGAAATCATTCTTTGAAGCTTTTCTTCTAATTGGTTCATAGCGTCTTTACCTTTTAGAAAGTGAGCCTGTCTCACAGAAAAGCCGCCCCGAGATGGTCGCCACCATATACGGCAGTTCTCAGGCTCAACTTTCTGAAAGGCTCGGGTGATGTAATATGCGCGTGAGATGCGCTGTGAAATTCAGATGTAAAAAAAGCCCCGCATCGCGAGGCTCATTAAATGGACTTTGTGATTTGCAAAAAAATTATTTCAGGCATTGCGTCCTGATGTATTCCTGCAGGTAGTTAACCTGCGCGGTTATCTTGTCGATTCCACTTCGGAGACGGTAATAATTGAGTTCAGCATCTGCTGTAAGTCCTGGGCTTTCTCCATCGCCCATGCCGCTGGCTCCGGTCGTTGACTTTGCACAGGTGGCGGCGACTTGCAGGCGCTTACGACCAGCAGAAACATCAGCACGGAGACTTTCGATAGTCGCGTTAGCATCAGCAAGCTCCTTTGTGTATCTTGCGTCGAGTTCTGCTACATCACGTTGACGCTTCCGCATGTCAGCGATGGTGGCGTTCGCCTTCTCCAGTTCACTGGCCTTGTTATCGCGCTGCTCTTTGTAGGCGATTGCGTTATCACGGTAATGATTAACAGCCCATGACAGGCAGACGATGATGCAGATAACCAGAGCGGAGATAATCGCGGTTACTCTGCTCATTGTTTCCCCCACAAACAGATTTCACGCTCAATCTCACGACGAGTCATGAGACCTTTCCATTGCTTACCGCCAGCATATGTCCAGCGACGTAGCTGATCACATGCGCCTTTGATATCGCCCTGGTTTATTTTGCGAAGAAGCGTCGATGTTCTGAAATTGCCAGCACCCACGTTGTAAACGAATGAGTAAAGAGCGCCGCGCGTTGTTTCCGGTATATCGACTTCGATGTACGGGTTAATTTGTCTGGCGACAGTGGCAAGGTCTTTATTCAAGAGTGCTTTGCATTCTGCTTTGGTATACGTTTTACCGAGCATGATGTCTTTTCCTGTATGCCCGTGACATACAGTCCATACACCAACAATATCTTTGTATGGTATGTAGCTGACACCTTCCAGACCATCGTTACCACTTGGGCCAGTGATTAACACTGATGCTATAGCAATTGCTCCGCCACCAATAGCAGCAGCAACGGCTTTTCGTAATGATGGAGGCATTATTCACCTCTCGCAGCCTTGCGCTTATCTTCTTTAATCTTGAAATAAAGGTTTGTCAGGTACGTCAGCAGGCCAAATACCAGGCTACCCAGCACACCTATTGCTGCCCACTGTGAGGGCGTGACTTTATCGAGCAGCTGTAAAAACCAGTACCCGGCACTACCTGCTGAGGTGCCATAGGCGACACCCGTTGTTAACTTATCCATGGATTTCATAACCCCACCTCGCAGACAAAGCGGGTGTAAATTGAGGGAATACTACGAAACGTAACAGACTCGGAGTCAGTGAATAACTCAGGTATTGGGTTATCAGCTAATATCGAGACTCAAAAAATGGAAAAACCCGCTCGACGGCGGGTTTAAGCTGTGTGACGAAGTAACCACTCTTAACAGCATAACCAATTTTTTACGTACGTAAACCACTAAATGATATTTGCGAGAATGCTACCGAGTATTGAAAACACCACTACAAATACATAAGCAAATCTCAACAAATAACCAACAAATAATTTCCAGTGTTATTTTTAGCCGGTTTAAATTGAACCTTAAAATTATAGAGCACTTATAAATAACAGCCGTTAATATAAATTGGCTAATAGATTTATTTTTATTCAGCCAAGAGCCATGAATAGGATTCGATAGAAAAAAGTTCAGATAAAAATAGAGATCTACTTCACAAATCAAACGAGAAACCAAAACTTACATCTTGAAATAATCACATTGATTAGATGAATATTTATCGCGCAGTGACATCATTTTTTAATAATAGTTCAAAAAAAGGGCTCACGATGAAAAAATTAACAGTGGCAATTTCTGCTGTAGCTGCATCAGTACTGATGGCGATGTCTGCTCAGGCAGCTGAAATTTATAATAAAGACAGTAACAAGCTGGATCTGTACGGGAAAGTTAATGCTAAGCACTACTTCTCCTCTAATGATGCAGATGATGGTGATACTACTTATGCCCGTCTTGGCTTCAAAGGTGAAACCCAAATCAACGATCAACTGACTGGTTTCGGTCAGTGGGAATATGAATTCAAAGGCAACCGCGCTGAATCTCAAGGTTCCTCCAAAGATAAAACCCGTCTTGCCTTCGCTGGCCTGAAATTCGGTGACTACGGCTCCATCGATTACGGCCGTAACTACGGTGTAGCATACGACATCGGTGCGTGGACTGACGTCCTGCCAGAATTCGGTGGTGACACTTGGACTCAAACCGACGTGTTCATGACTCAACGTGCAACTGGTGTTGCAACCTATCGTAACAACGACTTCTTTGGTCTGGTTGATGGTCTGAACTTTGCTGCTCAGTACCAAGGCAAAAACGATCGTAGCGATTTCGATAACTACACTGAAGGTAACGGTGATGGCTTCGGTTTCTCTGCTACCTATGAATACGAAGGATTCGGTATCGGTGCAACTTATGCGAAATCTGATCGTACCGACACTCAAGTTAATGCAGGGAAAGTTCTTCCTGAAGTATTTGCTTCCGGTAAAAATGCAGAAGTTTGGGCCGCAGGTCTGAAATATGACGCTAACAACATTTACCTGGCCACTACCTATTCTGAAACCCAGAATATGACTGTATTTGCTGATCACTTCGTTGCTAATAAAGCCCAAAACTTCGAAGCTGTTGCACAATATCAGTTCGATTTCGGTCTGCGTCCGTCCGTTGCTTACCTGCAATCTAAAGGTAAGGATCTTGGAGTATGGGGCGATCAGGACTTAGTCAAATATGTTGATGTAGGTGCAACCTATTACTTCAACAAAAATATGTCTACTTTCGTTGATTACAAAATCAACCTGCTTGACAAAAATGACTTCACTAAAGCACTCGGTGTAAGCACTGATGACATCGTTGCTGTAGGTCTGGTTTACCAGTTCTAATCTGATTACGAAAAAGATATGTTGCGGGAGGCGTTGCCTCCCCAACATATAAGTGGCTCCCTCAAGCCACTTCCTTTAGAAGCACAACCTTGCTTCTAACTATATAAACCTTCTGTTATATATTACCCTTTATTTTTGGGGGCGTCTCAACGCCCCATTTTTAATAATTTTTAGTAAACAATTGGCATATTAATTAGAGTTATTAACAACGATATCCATCTCTAACCGGATATCTAATGCCATTAACATCCCTTCAATTATGCCCTCAGCCTTTTGTAACCTTTTCCCGATATAACCATCAGAGCAGCAATGCTTACCTGCCAGTGACATGAATGTCATACCGACTACATAATAATCTACTAATAAATCGTGCAAATCGCTGTTGTTCTTTTTCAGACGGGCCATGCACCCGCAAATGATCATCGCGTCATCGTCACAACATTGCGGGCGAGATTTTACTTTTGAAGGAATTAATCCCTTAAAACCGGCGGCAATGGACGACTAGGTCACATCTTCATGATTATTAGCCGCCCACGCTCCCCAACGCTCAAGAACCATCTGAATATCACGCATCAACTTACTCCACAAAAATCAGACCAGAACGCCAATTACAAGCAAAAATCAACAAAACAGTATTAGTTGATTGTTATCTCTGACTTCATACTCCTGCTCCTGTCAGGGTTTTGGCGTAATTCTTCAGTATTCGGTAATCGGTCAAAACAGAACCGGGGAAACGATATAAGCGCAGATGCCCCCAGCGGTGGCGAAGAAGTTCTGCCATATAAAACTCAAACATCATTCATTCCCCATTTCGGTGATGGTCAGTTCCAGCCTCCCACCTTTGGTAACAGGCATCTTCACAACGCGGTAATCAACGACCTGAGCATCATCCAGCCAGAAACCTGCTTTAGTGAGTGCGTCAAAAGCGGCTTTTTGCAGATTATCCAGGTCACGGCGACGGCGATCCGGCATGTGGCACTCAATGCGGATTTTCACAGGCATAGCCAGGCCGATATCCAGCATTGCGTTTTTAATGATTCGGGCGACGTTATCGCGGTATGCCTGCCCCTCTGCGCTGACGTGCGTGCGCCCGCGATTATGGCGGTAATAGCGATTATTGCTCGGAGGCCAGGGTAATGTGATGCTGTAGGTATTCACGCCTTAATAACCCCCTCTTTCAGCCAGATAACCTGTGTTCTCGCCATACCTTCCAGCGCGCATTCTTTTGCATATCCAGCGTCAACAAAATGCGTGCGGCGGTCGATTTCGTCGTGGCAGGCAGAACATGCAATGGTGGCAATCAGGTCTGGCAGTTTCGTACCGGTGCCGCACAATCCAGTCAGCCGGATATGTGCCAGTACAGACGTTTCAGGGTTGCCATTACATACGCCAGGGATTCTTACCTGGCATTCCCGACCACGCGCTGCTTTTCTCAAATCAGCCATGACTCCTCCTTGCTGCCAGTCGCAACCATTTTTTATCAACCAAGCTGGCGGTATATCCGAGCAGTGTTGGTATTTCGGATGGCTTCAGCTCAGGTTTACGCTTACGACGATTTGGTACTCTGTAGATGTGTCCGTTCATGACACGAATAAGCGGTGTAGCCATTACGCCTCCTGCTTGTCGCGCAGCAGCTGGAACTCGCAGCTCTGTGGAATAGTCAGGTGGCAACCAATATTCATCGCCCAGGCTTCAACCTTACACAGGAAGACATACATCTCTCCGGTATCAAGATCGGAGGTATGGCGTAACGACTGGATAGTGGTGATATCACCGGTTAGGACATCAACCAGGTCTTTGGTTTCATAACCGAGATATGTGTGTTTGAGAGCATCTTTTACCCAAGCTGGAGTGGCGAACGTTTTACCCCTGCTGATGAGGTATTCACTGATTTCGCTGTACCACATGTGGCTGAGTGCATTCTGGGAAAGACTGCGTTTCTCACGCCACGGTTTAAGCACCATGCGAAAGCATTTGCCCTCCTCCAGATAAGGCTGGATCTGCCGACCGATAGCGGTGAAGTTGCCGCGATGTAATTTGATGCCGTCTTGTGAGAGGTTCACGCTTCCCCTCCGCAGAGGTCAAACGCTAGATGCAAAGAATTGCAGGTGCATTTCTGCATCTGTGAAGGGAGAAGAGAGTTTGGATTGTATGTGCGCATAAACGTCCCCGTTTAGCGCAGAAGTCACCGGAGTTGTTCAGGCTCCGGTGACATAATTATGCCGTGTTGATTTCCCAAAATCAAAATCGATAGAATTGCTCCTTCTTAAAACACTTTTACTCTCTGGAAGCTTTTCTTATCTCTCTTGGTGTTATATTAAAACGATTATGAAATCTTTCAGTAAAACGAGAAGGACACTTATAACCATTTTCTCTGGCAATCTCGCTTATAGGTTTTACCGTCGTTTGTATAGCAGACAACGCATTATTTAACCTCACATCGTCCAGTATACTTTGGAAACTTACCCCCTCGCTTGCTAGACGGCGATGTAATGTAGAAACAGAAATGTAGAGATATCGAGCAACCTTGTTTGCTGTCCATTTTGTGCCGGGTTCGGATAGCAGCAGGTTATAACAACGACTTATCAATGATTGTTTACTATATGATAAAAGTAAATGATTAACATGATTCACTCCTAACGAAAGTAGAACGCCCATTGCTAAGTGCTCCTGAATTTTAGTTGAGAAGCCTCGGGAAACAGATGTTTTTAGTTGCTCCCAACAATATATTAACTCAGGATTCTGAGGTAAAAAGAAACTTGTTTTGTTACGTATTTGATCAGTTACCGTATAAAGTTTTTGGAAACTCTCAATTAAATCAATGGGTAAGTAAAGCATTTCTGCAAGATAAAGCCCTGCTTCAGGATAATTCTCAATATAAAATTCATAACCACAAGGAAATAATATTATTTGATTATTATCAACAGTTAAAGTATGCGTCTCCCAATTGATAACTTTCTTTCCCTGACGGATACGACACAAAGCTGGCATAAGAGGCTTAACCCTATGAATCTCATGATGTTTATGCATCCGTATTTCTTCGATCTTTAAGTTAGTCTTACCTCTTGCCAGCATACTCTCACCCTACTTTATCTCATAAACTGGTGTTATCTCAGCGGTTGCGATTTTATTAGCATTAAGCATATAACCAACTAACGCTCCGCTGGAGTTAGAATCTACAGGAATCTTTTCAGTTTTTAGAGCCCATACTTTAAACTGGTAATGATGTGGTTTATCTCCTTTAGGAGGACATGCGCCACCAAACCCAGCATAGCCAAAATCATTTCGGCCTTGAACAGCACCAGTCGGCAGTTTTGTTCCATCACGTCTCCCTGCATCAACGGGCAAATATGTTACTGTTGCTGGAATATTAACAACAGTCCAATGCCACCAACCACTGCCTGTAGGTGCATCTGGATCATATACAGTTACGGCAAAGCTTTTGGTACCTTCAGGAACACCAGACCAGGTTAATGAGGGCGATGTATTACCACCTTCACACCCAAATCCAGAAAAGACATGAGACGTTGTAAGTTGCTCTCCTGTTTTTATTTCATTACTAGTGACCTGAAATGCTGCAGCCTGCGCAGAAAATGTTATGAATGCCAATACAGTTGAAACGATAAGTGTTTTCATAAAAACCTCTTTGTTATGACCTATCGTTATTTTATTTGATATTCCTTTATCTCATTATGCATAAAGGCGCAATGTTCATGCAAAAGCAATCACAATTGTACCCCCAACCCAATTATTTGCCACAATATACACAAAGCACATTGATACTATCTAAAAACTCTGCTTTATTATTAGTAATACCTACGAAAGTCGGTGTTATTTTTTAACCTACCATTCAAAATACGTGACATACACCATTTTGCTCATAATAATTTGTCACGTATTTTCAGTATTTGAATCTGCGACCAAGAGTTCTCACCTAACAAATGATTAAGATTGTATAGCTCATTTACTACCCCAATACAGCCGTACAAAACTCGCTTGTGGGAGCAAACAAAGTAATTACCCATTAAGTTTCGTCAAAGATAATTAATTCTGTCTTGCACTTTATCACCATAGCATAACTTAAAATCCGAGATCATTATTTAGAAATAAATCTCACCATCAACCATATATTTGAGAGCACTTATCGCCTGCTGGGCGGATATTACTTTCATTAAAGGATAGTGTTTAAAAACAATGCCATTCATAAAATAGATATCACAGGTTTTATTATCCGTATTAATTATGATTTTTTCGAATGTTTTATAGGCAAGTGTACGGCATAACTCTCGTCCATTTTTACTGGTTAAGTCAATAGCATAAAAATCACTGAATGAATTTACACCTTTACTCTTCAAAGTTTTCAATGATACCGAAGCCCTTCGTAATTCCTTATCTAATAGTCTTATTTTCTCTGCTATAGCGGTAACTTCAGGCGCGACAGACAATGCAACGATTAAATTATTAATTTTCATCTGAAGCTCAATAATTTTTAACTCTAAAGTTTCATTAGCATCTTTCTTGTTTTCAACTGGTTGAATTTTGCTACAATTAAAAAGCAATTCATTAATGATATTATAATCAACCAAATCTCTTTTTATTGATGGCCTGTCACATCGATGTAATCTTCTCATCGGACAAACATAATAGCCATGCAAACTTCCAGATACCGCATGAACAATCATGGTATTACCACAAGCCTCACACTTCATAACTGTTCGAAGTAGATTTATTAGCATAGGATTCTTGCTACTATTGCTAATACCAAAAGGTGCCAACCGAATTTCCTGTACAGCGTAAAACAAATCATCTGATATGACTCTGGGATAATAGCCAGCGATTTCACTTATCCCTTTCCCTCTTGCACGATATGAAGGTACGCATATACCTATCAGAGCTTTATTCGCTAATAATTTTTCAATTACAGAAGGTCCCCATGCACTTTCTTTTCCTGAGAAATTCTTTACAGCATGATCATTTAAATACTTGGCTATTGCATTCAATGAGCGCCTTTCCATCCTGAGTTTAAAAATTAGCTCAATAGTTTTCACCCTGTCGGGGTCTGGAACAAAAGCCGTTCTTTTGTCATCTAAGGAGAGCCATCTCGGACAAGACGCCGTCATAATCGTACCTGATTCCAGTGCATCCTGCCGTTTTTTCTTCCATGATAATTTAACCCGACTTGACTTTATCTCGCTTTCTTCATTTGCCCTTTGTGCTATAAGTATGGCTTTTATTAATGAATATGGCTCATTCAAAGAGTCAATATTATAGACTGTATTGTCGCAAAGAGTTATAACATCAATACCGTGATTCAAAATCAATTTCAGACGTTCAATCGCTTCACCGACTTTTTCTCTTGAAAGTCTGTCCAGACTTTCAACTAACAATGTAGTTCCTGGCAATATATAACCATGCTCTATAGCATCTAAAAATTCCGAAAAAGCTCCTGATTGTGCATGCTTTCCTTTGAATGCACTTAATCCTAAATCTTCATATGTTATGGTATCAAGATAATAATCACTATTTACCTTTAACCATTCAGCAATAAGTCTTCTCTGTCGGTTTAATGAGTCGCCAGACATCTGACCTGGTGATGAAAATCGCATATATGCTATGGCTTTTTTCATGGTGACACCTGCTAACGTATGCTTTTATAAACCTTAGTGGTGGGATATAATTTTTGTTTATTTTTTATTTAAAAAGACAATTAAGGTCACATTATCTTGAATATACAACAATAATCGTATTGCAATTTTCTTACGCCATAATCTTGAAAGCACAAAAGAATACATAAAAAATAAAGACATTAACAAGAAGCATAAAACGAGGCTCATATAAATATAAGAGCCTCCATATTTTAGTCGTTTAGAAACAAATTATTTTAATGTGGTGTGCTTCGTGACAATAAATTAATAATCAACACACCGGCACAAATCAACATCATGCCTATAATGGCTGGCAGGTCCAGCCGTTGGCCGAAAAATCCCCATGACAGTAAGCTAATCAGGACAATACCGACTCCTGACCAGATAGCATAAGCAATCCCTGTAGGAATATAAGCCAGCGTCTGAGCTAATAACCAGAATGATGCACAATAACAAATAATTGTACCAACAGATGGCCATAACCGTGTAAAACCTTCTGAAAACTTCATTAAGGTTGTACCAATGACCTCTGCAAGTATTGCACCACCAAGATAAATATAAGGGTTCATAGCATATTCTTTCCTGTTCAAACTGGAGAGAATTGTACTACAGTTTGAACTCAACTCACCTGTTTCATCATTGTGTTCCCATTGATGTTCTTTTATATACCCTCAATACCCGTTTCATCGCGGCACTCTGGCGACACTCCTTAAAAATCAGATTCGTGCTCACCTTTCCTTCCCGTTCTTCTCTGGTAGCGAACCGGTAATACACCGTTCGCCAGACCTTACCATCAACGACCAGGATTCCTGCCCGCGCCATTTTAGCCGCAGCCTGATTTATGCTGGTTACGGTTGCGCCTGTTACCGCGGCAACGTCCTGTGCACAGAAGCTCTTATGCGTCCCCAGGTAATGAATAATTGCCTCTTTGCCCGTCATACACTTGCTCCTTTCAGTCCGAACTTAGCTTTAATTTCTGCGATCTTCGCCAGAGCCTGTGCACGATTTAGAGGTCTACCGCCCATAACAGGAAGTTGTTTTACTGGTTCAGGTATCGTCTCACCACGGTTAATTCGCGCTGTCATACAGGTCAGTTCATCGGCAGCCTTGCGCCGTAATTCCGCGTCAGCCAGCGCATTGGCCCGCATGTTCTGGTACAAGTTGGTAACCAACCAGTAATGCGCGTTCGATTTCCACGGATAAGACTCTGCATCCGGATACAGGCCACGCTTCCGGCAATACTCGTAAACCATATCAACCAGCTCGCTGACGTTTGGCAGCCCGGCGTTAACAGATGCTTCTTCCCGGCACCAGGCGACAAACTGCCCGGGTGATGGCAGGAATGGTCGATTCTGCCGACGGGCTACGCGCATTCCAGCGTTAACCTGTTCCATTGTGGTGATCCCGTTTTCCCGGAAAGCCAGAACCCACTGGCGGCGGATTTCGTTCAGTTCATTCTGGTCACGGTTAGCCAGGCTCGCCGGGAAAGTTGCCAGTAACTGGCTGAACACACCGTTGATGATCTGCGCTACCTGCTGTACCTGCGGCTTTTCGTCGTACTGTTCCGGCATATTGTTGGCGATCCGGCGCATCTGCTCACGGTCAAAGTTAACCATCTGTGCGGCGATGTTTTTCATAAATCCACCCCGTAAATCCAGTCAGTGTTCGTCAGGTCGAGTTTTGGTTTGCCGGCTGTCACGCCAGCCTGTTGCTTGTTTCGGTTGATTTCGAGCTGGGTCCACTTGTCGCGGAGTTTGGCCGGACTCAGCACGTTACCGGACCAGAAGTTGTCCTGGCATGCCCAGCGGAACAGCACGCACATGTCGCGGTGGTTACGTCCGTCACGTTCACGCATCAGGCGGATATCGTTAGCCCACCCTGCAAAATTCGGTTTTCTGGCTGATGGCGCGATGGTCTTCACCATGTCAAACATCCACTCTGCGGCGGTCAGGTCTTCTGCTGTCCCCCACTTGCTGCCACTCTGAATTGCAGCATCCGGTTTCACCACAGGAAGGTCGTTTTCTGGCTGGTCAGAGGATTCGCCAGAATTCTCGGACGAAAAAGGTTTTATATTGTCTTTTGTTAGTTTGTCTTTTGTGTTTACCTGATTCGGGTAAACGCCTTTACCTGATTTGGGTAAACTTTTCTTACCTGATTCAGGTAAATTTACCTCTTTCAGGTAAACTTTATTTTTCTTACCTGATTCGGGTAATGTTGACCATTCACTGACCACATTATTAATGCCGATATTTCGCCCGCTCTGAATAAGAATCCCACGCTTTACCAGAACGCTTTTTGCAGCAGAACACTTGTGCGGCAATATCCCGGTCAATTCGGAAAGTTGCTCGTTGCTCACCCAATCCAGTCTTTTATTAAAGCCATATGTTTTGCGCATGACAGCCAGGAAGACCAGAAGCTGGTGCTGTGTTAATCCGGCCAGCATCACAGCTTCCAGCAACTCATTTGCAATGCGCGTATAACCATCATCGAGATCTGCCACGCGCGGCTCCTTTTGTGCCGCATCCGGCACTGGAAAATTGAATATCTCAGCAGTGTTTGCCATAATTCCTCCCGCAATGAGTGTGTTACGATTTGCACCTGAAAGTCGGTTCTGTTCCCGCAGACCGACTTTCGCCATTTCTGAACCTGTCATATTGCCCCCAGCATGGTGGTCACCATCGCCATTAATGGACCAGCCAGATCCGGGTCCACACGAAACATCGACACAATACCTTCACTCATTTCCTTCAGTTTCTGGTGGCGTGGTGCGTTGAGAATGACAGCCTGTTTTGCCTCACTGAGTTCCTTTTCCATTTCAGCCAACCGAGTCATGAAGCTATCCAGCTCAACCAGGTAACCGCGATATTCCAGCGGTAGTACCGCCAGAATTGCCGGGGTCAGTTCACGCACGTTATTTCGGTATTTTTCAGAATCGAATTTGTTATCGAGGAAGCGGAACAGCTTCTGGCGTGCACGGCTGACATCATCAGGGAAATCGATGGTGCCGTCGCCCTGCTCCCGATACTCATTCACAATGAGTGCGGCAACGACATCCTGATTATCTACAGCCGACCAGGCGCGGACGGCATCACGGATTTTTTCGTGGCCTGGAGCTTGTTTTGTTTGAGAACGATTTATCACCGCAGTCGGAATAAATTCGCTAGTCTGTTGGTATGTAAGTGGTTGCATAATTGACTCCTTTAGTTTGAATTGACTGTTAAGTTGATTGCTTATTGTTAAAGAGCGTGAAATGGAAATTTAAGCTGCGTTCTTTTCGGTGTGTGGAAACAACTTCGGAAGATCCGGGCGAATCTGGTATGCCTTCACAACTCCACCAGTAGCCGTAACAATGCTGCCGACATGTTCAGGGGATACCTTTGCTTTGTTGTGAAGCCACTTATAGACGGCCTGCTGTGAAACTTCGCAGGCATCGCCTAGTTTCTTTTGTGAACCAACGATATTGATCGCTGTTTTGATTGCTGGGTTCATAACAACCTCCGCGGTTAATCCGAATCAAGATTAAAACTATGGTTGTTTTTAGTCAACAACCATTTTCGTTTGATGAAATAAAACCTTGGTTGTACATTTGATCTATGAAAACAACACTCTCAGAAAGACTTAAAGAAGCCAGATTAGCGCGAGGCCTTACACAAAAGGCGCTTGGGGATTTGGTCGGGGTTAGCCAGGCTGCTATTCAGAAAATCGAAACAGGGAAAGCTAACCAAACAACTAAAATCGTGGAGATCGCGAACGCTTTGGGTGTACGCGCAGAATGGTTATCTTCTGGCGTTGGAAATATGTCAGACAGTACAGTGCAACCAATACAATCAACTGTCAGCCATTCCAAATACTTCAAAATTGACGTTCTTGATATAGAAGTCAGTGCCGGGCCAGGTGTAATCAACCGTGAGTTTGTAGAAGTTCTACGCTCGGTTGAGTACTCGTTTGACGATGCTCGTCACATGTTCGATGGCAGGAAGGCGGAAAATATCCGCATCATTAACGTGCGAGGTGACAGCATGTCAGGGACGATCGAACCAGGTGACCTGCTGTTCGTTGATATCACTGTTAAATCTTTCGACGGTGATGGCATCTATGCGTTTCTGTACGACGACACTGCCCATGTAAAACGTCTTCAAATGATGAAGGATAAGCTGCTGGTTATCTCTGATAACAAGAGCTACTCGCCGTGGGACCCGATCGAGAAAGACGAGATGAACCGGGTGTTCATATTCGGTAAGGTCATTGGAAGCATGCCGCAGACGTACAGGAAGCATGGTTAATTTATCTACGACTTAAGGGAGCGAAGGTTAAGGTTTATACCACTCGGATTAGATATTGCACTAAATTCTCTATAAGAACGCCAAATCTGTTTGCATATTTCAGTAAATATTCTCGTTGTTAGCTGAGATTTGTTGCTACTGTCAGCAAAATGTCCCCCTATCTCGTAGCGGTTTTTATTTCGAATCATTATGTTAAGATGTTTCTGATTATAATGAATGGAAACATAAAATGAGAAAAATCCTAATCGCTGCCATGATGGCATCTGTATTGGCTGGGTGTGCTTCTTCAGGCAACCAGCAACTCAAAAATGAAACTGAAATTAGTGTCCAGTCTAAACTTCAGGAAGGTAAAACAACCAAGAATGAGGTTAAATCTTACTTTGGTTCTCCTGATGCTGTTTCATATACTGACAGTGGAAACGAGATCTGGAAGTACGCCTTTGCAAAAGTAAAAGTGAATGGCACCACTTTTATTCCATTCTATGGATTATTCCATAATGGAACGAACGGTACGAAAAAAGAACTTACTATTCTTTTTAACGATGACACGATTAAGAAATACACAATGTCAGAAACCCAAATAAACTCGAAATCAGGTTGGGCTGACTGATAATCATACCCGGCAACCGCGCCGGGTTTTCTTTTCCTCCCCCTCATAACTCATACCGTCCAAAAAACCACCACACCTCACTTCAGTTATCGCTATGCGATGCAAGTCACAAAATAAATCCATCCTAAATACAACCAGTTATATTAAAAACAACCGATAAAACAACTTTTGTTGTTGACGATAAAACAACTATAGTTTTAAATAAATTCATCGCAACGACACAACGATACGATAACCACCTGTTTCACCGTTGCGATGACCGCTTAGATCCGCAGTTTGAATTTCAGCAGGCTTCGGGGAGTGCGAGGGGTGAAACGGACGCGTGAACGTCGGTGTGACCAGCTGAAATCAACACAACACTTTATACCTCAGTCGCTTCAACGAGGCGGCTTAGTTATGACAACCGGCGGCCATCCACCGCCTGAATACGCGCAGAAGTCTCTATATGTTCAGCAGCCCAGCTTACGGGCAGGAGTTTTTATGGTTCATCAACATTACGGAACGCAGACCGTTAATCGCGGTGCGGTCATGCCAGGCATGCTGGTCAAACACAAAGATGGTACCTGGACTGCATCAGCTAATTTACGCGGACGGCTTTATCTGCATCGCGGCATCGAGCGCACTTATACCCGTGATTTGCTCGTGGAAGTTTTTCTCGACGGACGCGGTAACGGCCTCAATCACTAATCCCCTTTCCTGTTTTCCTAATCAGCCCGGCATTTCGCGGGCGATATTTTCACAGCCATTTTCAGGAGTTCAGCCATGAACGCTTATTACATTCAGGATCGTCTTGAGGCTCAGAGCTGGGCGCGTCACTACCAGCAGATCGCCCGTGAAGAGAAAGAGGCAGAACTGGCAGACGACATGGAAAAAGGCCTGCCCCAGCACCTGTTTGAATCGCTATGCATCGATCATTTGCAACGCCACGGGGCCAGCAAAAAAGCCATTACCCGTGCATTTGATGACGATGTTGAGTTTCAGGAGCGCATGGCGGAACACATCCGGTACATGGTTGAAACCATTGCTCACCACCAGGTTGATATTGATTCAGAGGTATAAAACGGATGAGTACAGCACTCGCAACGCTGGCTGGGAAGCTGGCTGAACGAGTCGGCATGGATTCTGTCGACCCACAGGAACTGATCACCACTCTTCGCCAGACGGCATTTAAAGGTGATGCCAGCGATGCGCAGTTCATCGCATTGCTGATCGTCGCCAACCAGTACGGTCTTAATCCGTGGACGAAAGAAATTTACGCCTTCCCTGATAAGCAGAACGGCATCGTTCCGGTGGTGGGCGTTGATGGCTGGTCCCGCATCATCAACGAAAACCAGCAGTTTGACGGCATGGACTTTGAACAGGACAACGAATCCTGCACATGCCGGATTTACCGCAAAGACCGCAATCATCCGATCTGCGTTACCGAGTGGATGGATGAATGCCGCCGCGAACCATTCAAAACCCGCGAAGGCAGAGAAATCACCGGACCGTGGCAGTCGCATCCCAAACGGATGTTACGGCATAAAGCCATGATTCAGTGTGCCCGTCTGGCCTTCGGATTTGCTGGTATCTATGACAAGGATGAAGCCGAGCGCATTGTCGAAAATACCGCATACACTGCAGAACGTCAGCCGGAACGCGACATCACTCCGGTTAACGATGAAACCATGCAGGAGATTAACACTCTGCTGATTGCCCTGGATAAAACATGGGATGACGACTTATTGCCGCTCTGTTCCCAGATATTTCGCCGCGACATTCGCGCATCGTCAGAACTGACACAGGCCGAAGCAGTGAAAGCTCTTGGATTCCTGAAACAGAAAGCCACTGAGCAGAAGGTGGCAGCATGACACCGGACATTATCCTGCAGCGTACCGGGATCGACGTGAGAGCTGTCGAACAGGGGGATGATGCATGGCACAAATTACGGCTCGGCGTCATCACCGCTTCAGAAGTTCACAATGTGATAGCAAAACCCCGCTCCGGAAAGAAGTGGCCTGACATGAAAATGTCCTACTTCCACACCCTGCTTGCCGAGGTTTGCACCGGTGTGGCTCCGGAAGTTAACGCTAAGGCGCTGGCCTGGGGAAAACAGTACGAGAACGACGCCAGAGCCCTCTTTGAGTTCACTTCCGGCGTGAATGTTACTGAATCCCCGATCATCTATCGCGACGAAAGTATGCGCACCGCCTGCTCTCCCGATGGTTTATGCAGTGACGGCAACGGCCTTGAACTGAAATGCCCGTTTACCTCCCGGGATTTCATGAAGTTCCGGCTCGGTGGTTTCGAGGCCATAAAATCGGCTTACATGGCCCAGGTGCAGTACAGCATGTGGGTGACACAAAAAGATGCCTGGTACTTTGCCAACTATGACCCGCGTATGAAGCGTGAAGGACTGCATTATGTCGTGGTTGAGCGGGATGAAAAGTACATGGCGAGTTTTAACGAGATGGTGCCGGAGTTCATCGAAAAAATGGACGAGGCACTGGCTGAAATTGGTTTTGTATTTGGGGAGCAATGGCGATGACGCATCCTCACGATAATATCCGGGTAGGCGCGATCACTTTCGTCTACTCCGTTACAAAGCGAGGCTGGGTATTTCCCGGCCTTTCTGTTATCAGAAATCCACTGAAAGCACAGCGGCTGGCTGAGAAGATAAATAATAAACGGGAGGCGGTATGCACAAAGCATCTCCTGTTGAGTTAAGAACGAGTATTGAGATGGCACATAACCTTGCTCAAATTGGAGTCAGGTTTGTGCCAATACCAGTAGAAACAGACGAAGAATTTCATACGTTAGCCGCATCCCTTTCACAAAAGCTGGAAATGATGGTGGCGAAAGCAGAAGCAGATGAGAGAGACCAGGTATGACAACCACTGAATGCATTTTTCTGGCAGCGGGCTTCATATTCTGTGTGCTTATGCTTGCCGACATGGGGCTTGTTCAGTGACACCTCAGCAGGAAAACGCCCTTCGCAGCATTGCCCGTCAGGCTAATTCTGAAATCAAAAAAGCCAGACAGCAGTTTCCGGATAAAAACGTCGATGACATTTGCCGTAGCGTACTGAAGAAGCACCGCGAAACGGTAACGCTGATGGGATTCACACCGACTCATTTAAGTCTGGCAATCGGTATGTTAAACGGCGCCTTTAAGGAACGGTGAACATGAAAAGCAAAATCCTCAGGGAGCTACAGGCTCCTTTTTTATTGTTCGCATTCACCCTCAAGCGTATTAACCAACAATTCAGGGATTAATGGAAGATGGCAGACATCATTGATTCAGCATCAGAAATAGAAGAATTACAGCGCAACACAGCAATAAAAATGCGCCGCCTGAACCACCTGGCTGTATCTGCCACTCATTGTTGTGAGTGTGGTGATCCGATAGATGAACGAAGACGCCTAGCCGTTCAGGGTTGTCGAACTTGCGCCAGTTGCCAGCAAGATCTGGAGCTTATCCGCAAACAAAGGGGGATTAAGTGATGGCTAACCTGCAACTTCCTGTTAAAAGTGAATTTTTCGATGCCATGATTCGCGGAGAGAAAACGGAGGAGTATCGCCTGTGTAATGACTATTGGAATAAGCGAATTATGTTCCGGGAGTATGACCGCCTGATTATCACAAAGGGATATCCGAAGCGCGACGATTCCAGTCGCAGAATTGATGTTCCGTATGACGGATATGAAGTGAAGACAATCACACATCCACACTTTGGCGATAAACCGGTAAAGGTGTTCGCTATAAAGGTGAATATCAGCACTGAATATCAATCCGCACAACACAAGGTCAAGAATGTTCAGAGTGATTTACCCTAACACCTGGTACGTCGACCACCACGGCACTCCCTGCAAAATCCTGCGTTCTACCCACAACAAAGTTCACTACATCCGAAAAGGCAGAACATGTATCGCCAGCATGTTCCGCTTTAATCATGACTTTGAACCTGTGAATAAAGCTGATGCAGATCGGATAGCAGAAGAGATCGAAACGGCAGAACACATTAAGAAGTTACGTGACATGCGTTCAAAAAGCAGAGGTAACCATGGAATCATACAGCCTCACACTCGATGAGGCCTGTCAGTTTCTTAAGATATCCAGACCAACCGCCACCAACTGGATACGAACAGGCCGCCTACAGGCAACACGTAAAGATCCAACCAAGCCAAAATCTCCTTACCTCACAACACGGCAAGCCTGCATTGCGGCGCTTCAGTCTCCGCTGCATACTGTCCAGGTGAGCGCGGGTGATGGCATAACAGAGGAAAGAAAATGTCACTCTTCCGCAGAAATGAAATATGGTATGCCTCGTATTCGCTCCCGGGCGGGAAACGAATTAAGGAATCTCTTGGCACAAAGGACAAGCGGCAAGCTCAGGAGTTGCACGACAAGCGAAAAGCAGAACTCTGGCGAGTAGAAAAGCTAGGGGATTTACCTGATGTCACTTTTGAAGAGGCCTGCCTAAGATGGCTTGAGGAAAAAGCTGATAAAAAATCTCTCGATTCAGATAAAAGCCGGATTGAGTTCTGGCTTGAACATTTTGAGGGTATAAGGCTTAAAGATATCTCGGAGGCAAAGATTTACTCTGCTGTAAGCAGAATGCATAACAGAAAGACGAAAGAAATATGGAAACAGAAAGTTCAGGCCGCCATCAGGAAAGGTAAAGAACTGCCTGTTTATGAACCAAAGCCAGTATCAACTCAGACAAAGGCAAAGCATCTTGCCATGATAAAGGCTATTCTCCGTGCTGCAGAACGCGACTGGAAGTGGCTGGAAAAAGCGCCTGTCATCAAGATACCAGCGGTCAGAAACAAGCGAGTCAGATGGCTGGAAAAGGAGGAAGCAAAACGCCTTATTGATGAGTGCCCCGAACCACTGAAATCTGTCGTCAAGTTTGCGCTGGCAACTGGTCTGAGAAAGTCGAACATCATAAATCTGGAATGGCAACAAATCGACATGCAGCGACGAGTTGCCTGGGTGAATCCAGAAGAGAGCAAATCAAACCGCGCCATTGGTGTGGCGCTGAACGATACCGCCTGTAAAGTGTTGCGTGATCAAATAGGCAAGCATCACAAATGGGTGTTTGTACATACCAAGGCGGCTAAGCGAGCAGATGGAACATCAACGCCTGCGGTCAGGAAGATGCGCATCGACAGCAAGACATCATGGCTATCAGCTTGTCGTCGTGCAGGAATTGAAGATTTCCGTTTCCATGACCTCAGACACACCTGGGCAAGCTGGCTGATTCAGTCAGGCGTCCCATTATCAGTGCTTCAGGAAATGGGCGGATGGGAGTCCATAGAAATGGTTCGTAGGTATGCTCACCTTGCGCCTAATCATTTGACAGAGCATGCGAGGAAAATAGACGACATTTTTGGTGATAATGTCCCAAATATGTCCCACTCTGGAATTATGGAGGATATAAAGAAGGCGTAACTGATTGAATTGTAATGGCGCGCCCTGCAGGATTCGAACCTGCGGCCCACGACTTAGAAGGTCGTTGCTCTATCCAACTGAGCTAAGGGCGCGTTGATACCGCAATGCGGTGTAATCGCGTGAATTATACGGTCAACCCTTGCTGAGTCAATGGCTTTTGATCTGGTTGCTGAACAAGTGAACGACCGCGTCTGATTTTCTGATTTATTTCGCTATAGTGGCAAACAAACGCACACCGCTGCGCGTCTGAATCAAGAAAACCCGTATTTTCATGTATCAAAGTACAATTTACCGCCCTAACGGAAAATTGTCCGCTCCTATGAGACTGGTAACTATGAAACCAACGTCGGTGATCATTATGGATACTCATCCTATCATCAGAATGTCTATTGAAGTTCTGTTGCAAAAAAACAGTGAATTGCAGATTGTCCTGAAAACGGATGATTACCGCATAACCATCGATTATCTCCGAACCCGTCCTGTTGATTTAATCATTATGGATATAGACTTGCCCGGAACAGACGGTTTTACCTTCCTGAAAAGGATCAAACAAATCCAGAGCACAGTGAAAGTGTTATTTTTATCATCGAAATCAGAATGCTTTTATGCTGGCAGAGCGATACAAGCTGGTGCTAACGGTTTTGTCAGTAAATGCAATGATCAGAATGATATTTTTCATGCCGTTCAGATGATCCTCTCCGGATACACGTTTTTTCCCAGCGAAACGCTTAACTATATAAAAAGCAATAAATGTAGTACGAATAGTTCAACGATCACTGTGCTATCTAATCGTGAAGTGACCATATTACGTTATCTGGTTAGCGGATTATCTAATAAAGAAATTGCCGATAAGTTATTACTTAGCAATAAAACAGTTAGTGCGCATAAATCTAATATTTATGGCAAGCTAGGTTTGCATTCAATTGTAGAGCTTATCGACTACGCCAAATTATACGAATTAATATAATATTAATTATAATTGATCATAAATATCGCATCCGCTTTCGCCACACCTGGCCGAACACCGCTGGCTAACGCTCGATAATTGGCAAAAAAGTTTAGTGTGACATTGCCATTTGCATCTACTTCCTCAGTCGGGCTCGCCTCCCCCAGTGCGAGCCGGGAGCGATCGCTATTACGTAATTCGATGGCGACGGTTTGTGCCATTGCGGGATCATCCAGAGCCAGCAGGTTGGTATCGGATGCCGGCGTTCCCGTAAATAAAATCGCAACTGAACCCGGAGGACATCCCTCCAGCCGCAGGCTAAAAGGGACGAGTGCCGTGGTATCGCCAGCGTTCAGTAATTGTGTCGTAGGCCATCTGCCTAAATCTACCGTCTTATCAATATCCGCTGTGTTTACGGTACAGGAGAAATCAACAACGTTACCGTGCAAATTGATATTAATCGTTCCTAAAGGGTCAGCTGCCCATCCAATGGAACTCCACAGTAACCCGCAGAAACAGCTAAAGAGTACTCTTCTCATTCTCCGTACCTCATTGATAATCGACGCGTAAATACCCCAGCGCGCTAAACGGCCCCTCGGTCGGTTTTTGACCGGTAATACTGATAGGCCAGGCGTGAAGTGTGACATTGGCTGCCGCAGCTGCATCCAGACGGAAAGGAATAACGCTATTGAGATCGTTAGGCGTAATCGGCGTATCGTTCTGATCGGCGACAATAAAACCTAAATCCTGATTGTCCGACACCATCGCCTGACCAGAAACGGCACTGGCTTCCAGACGCATTGTTAAATAAGCCTGCGCAGCAACATTCGTACATTTGACCGCAATGCTCTTGGTTTGCGGCATGACGCCAGCTGGTCGATTCCCCGGCCCTGCCGCATTAAATAACGATGCGCCGATATCACCAAAATCAAATTCAACAATCTGCCCGGCATTTAATTCGCAGTTTTGCGGCACTTCAACCCGGCCACCAAAACTAATGGTATAAACAGGTGTAACCAACGGATCGTAAGGCGTTGATGTCACATACACGGTAAACATCACCTGTCTGGGGATCTCCACCATGTTAATAAAGGGACGAATAACCTTTAAACGAAATATTAAACGAGAATCCATCACCCCGAATGGAAGGTTTTGCGAAACGTTAGGATCTGTTCCCATCCGAATATAATTTTGCGGGGGGAACTGAATATCCATAACACTATCAACCAGACTCATCGCACCTAATAGATAATCATTTAATTGCATATATTTATAATTATCGATAGTTTCCTGAACAATAAAGTTAGTGACATAACTACGGTATGTATAATTCACCAGCGTGCCGGGTGGACAAATTGCTGAGACACCTACCCAGCCGGATTTTTCCGGTAAAACAACAATCTGCCCTGGCTGGTTATTGGTGCTATTAAAGATATTTGAGAGATCATAGTGTTCATCTTCTGCTACGCCAGTACTATTTGCACAAACAGTAGCCCAGGATATGTTTGCCAGACACAAACATGCCATCGCCAATAATAATCTGCAGATTATCTTATTGATAATTTCCTTTATGAGCCAGGATGTGTGCAAACTGCCGAAATAACAGTGACGGCTTGCTGTAAGCTTTGCTTCGGCAATACATAGTGCGCAATGCAGCGTGAGTTCGCGCCGTCTCCCCACTGAACCAGTAATTCACCAGACAATGGCGCACCACTTAAATAAACTTGCCCGTCATCACCCACCATACTGGTTATTCCGGTACTGTTTTCCCGTACCAGTGATCCAAACGGCACCGGTTTTCCGCCCTGGGTAACGGTAATGAGCGCCCGCACGCCTATGCGGGTATCAAAATTGGCACGAACCAACGCGCCTTGCGTCGGCACAACGCTGCTAATATTTTTTTCAACATCGATGGAATTCCCCATCGTATTGGTATCAAGCGCGATACGGTTATACCGATAAACCGTGGCATACGGCATCACCGCATAGCCGCGCCAGTCGGTTAAAATGCCAGTTTGATTTTCAATGCGTACACCGCCTGCGCCAGGTGCTTTAATCAAAACATTGGTATCCCCTAAAGGCTGGCTCAGCGTTATGCCATTTTCATGCCCGACCACACCGCCAGACAGCTGCCAGTTAACGTCATGTTGATCGCGGTCGTAGTTATACCCGACCCCCAGCGTACCGTAAGCGGCCTGCCAGTTTGCCGTGGCGCTGCCCGTGTACCCATTATTCGAGGTATCACCCTGGCTTACGTGATAACTCAGGTTGTGGCCTTCCAGTAAGGTCCCACCTACACCTGCCAGCCAGCTATTTTGCCCGTTGCTGTTACGGTTGGCGTTAAAGGAGGCATAAGCGCGGTCGAGCGCATTTTCCCGGGTGTAGCGACGTTTGGTCAAAACATTGAAAGGCACTGAAACATTAAGTCCGACAATACGTTCGTTATCGGGGATCCCTACAGATTCATTCCACGAAAATGAGAGCGAATAACTGATGCCAACCCAGCTGCTGGTATACCCCACCTGATACCACGTATCTGAATCCGAAGTATTCCAGTATTTTTGATGGGTACCAGAGATATAAAGCGAGCCAAAGTCATTAAGTGATTGTGAAATATTTAACTGCAAACGGTCTTTACGGCTAAAGCGTAAATTGTGGTAATTCACGATTATCGGTTCATCGCGATGCTCACCGTCGTAATCGTAATCATATTCGTACCCCTCCATTCGACGATACGCAACATCATCAAGGGTATAAAAACCTTGTGTCGAATAGCGGTAACCCATTAACTGAAAATTGGTGCCGAAGGTGTTCATTGATTTCGCATAGAGGAAGCGAATGGAATCCCCCTCATGACGACTGTCGTCGGCTAACTGACTGCGCGCATGCGTTACATCCAGCGACACTGCGCCCCAGTTCCCGAGGTTGCGCCCCAGCCCTAACAAAAAGGCGGTGTAATTGGCAGATAATTGCGTCCCGCCGTAGGCAGTAAATTCCTGTGGTAAACCACCGAGTGCCGTGCCCTGAAAAAAGAAAGGTGATGATTGCTGACTATTACCGCTACGAAAATCGCCCGCCGTCAGATCAAATTTGAAACGCCCTTCGCGTTGTAAAATTGGCACTGTTGAATACGGAATTGTGTAATTCTGCTGATTGCCATCGCGCTCGTCGATGGTGACGTCCAGATCGCCATTTTAAGATGTCGGGTGCAAATCTGTAATTTCAAAAGCGCCGGGGGAAACATAGCTTTGATAGATAATAAAACCATTTTGCCGAATCGTTAGCTGGGCCGCCGTACGGGCAATCCCACGTACCGTTGGGGCAAACCCTTGCTGGCTATCAGGATACATATTATCAGAAGAATAAAGCCGTACACCACGAAATCCAACGCCATCGAAAATATCACTTCCTGTATTGCCGTCTCCCATTACCAGTTCACTTTTCAGCGGAATAATGGCGCGCTGTACCCAGGTGCCAATATTATTCCACTGTTCTGAATGATATCCATTTCCGCGAAAATAGTTCCAGGAACCATTGTTGCGTAAACGCCACGGGCCAATATTAATCCCGCTGAGCTCACTAAAAAAATAGCTATCGTTACCATTACCTCTGTTACCGGTGAAATTATAATTCAGGAGTAAAGCAGGAATACCTTCATCCCACTCTTCAGGCGGAATGTAACCGTGAGCGCTACTCAACAACGCTATCTGAGGAATAGTGATGTTCAGGCGCATCGCTGCAAAATCAAAGTTAATTGTGGCATCAGGTACAGCTTTCAGTAAATTGATGCATTTATTGTTTTGCTGCTGGGCTAACTCGGGAAATGCACTGCTATTAAGGCCAATTCGTTCAAGAAGTACCTGGTTAAAACAGGGCATTAACCCACCTGATTTATCACCTGTATTTTCTGTTGTCGATTCAAATACGATATCCTGCGAACCAATGAACTCATCATTACGCCAGAGATCCACCCGATACACGCCTGCAGGTTGATGATTACCTCTCTCAAAGCGCGATAAATCAGCAACGGATGTGCCATTCTCTAATAAAAATGCCGGGTTGAAATAACTTTCCGCATAGCTTAAAAAGGAGGGTAAAATGGCAAGAGATGAATAACAAATTCCGGCCAGACACCAGGTATACCTCTGCTGAATATCCGTAGTAGTGGGTATTTTCATAATTAGCTCTGATATTGTCAGATGATTCGGTTAGTTTAAGTTCACTTCTCTGACCGGAGTTACTGAACCATAATCATTAACGGTCTGAAATTTCAGCTTTCCCTGCACTCCTGAGGGTAAGGGAATTTGTGAATTAACTCTGGGTGCAGCCATAGCATTCCCCAACTTTTGGCTGCCCACTTGTAAGTTAACCAGGGTGACATAAAAAGGTGATGGATTATGAACATTGATATAGTTACCGGATCGCGAAAATTTGAGTGTGTCCGGCGCTTCTGCGGGTAATTCTTGTAATTGAATTGGACGGAGAAATAATTTCATGCGCGATAAAATCGCCAGTTGCAAAACATTCCTGCCGTTCAATGCATTTTTATCTACCGAAGGGATCGTCTTAACATTCATCCAGAACAGAGACTCACGATCTGCTGCCAGCGGTGGACCGGTGTAAATAATACGCAAAGTATTTTCGCTTTTGGGTTCACTAACAAACAGTGGCGGTGTAATGATGAATGACTTTTCTTTTACACCGCTGCTGTTTTCAATCCACGAATTGACCAGAAAGCGCTCATTGGTATGGCTATTTCTAATCCATACCGCAGTCTGTTTAGCATCAGCGGGATAAATAATACGCGTGGCACCTAATGCGATCCCTCCGGCAGCATGGGCGCTGGCCGAAATGATTAAATAAAATATAATGAGCATCAATAACTTTATTTTAGTCATCATAGTTAATACGCCTTGTGTATTCCTGACGGCAAAAATAAGGAATATAAAGAAATGATTGCTTTGGTTTCTTACAACACATCATTCCCTTTTCATTTAATAAAGCGGCATTATACAAAGTGAACATGATTTCGATTTACATTGCCACCATACCGCTTCAGACAACCGGTACATTACTTTGTTATAAGACGTGATATATAATTCAAAACAACGTGGTTTTGATTATTCATATCTCATAATAAAAGTCGCGTCAGCATTTGCTTGCCCTGCTGATGCACTTGTACCGGTGCCTTTATAACGTGCAGAAAAATGAAGAACGTTGGTCCCGGGGATCAAGTTCTGGTTGGTTGAGAAGCTATTCCCATCAGGTTTGAGAATTGCGGATGTATTATCAAGTATTTCAATACCGACACCCGTTGCTGTTGTTGTATTGGTACTGGATGCAATGGCCAATAAATTATCATTGATTGCATCAGCCTGACCAGAAAATGCAACGGCAGCATTAGCGGCAACAACAGGATCGCAGTCGTTCAACTGAATGGTGAATGGAATTAATGCAGAGGTATTACCAACAGCATTGAAAATATCGGTACGATATTGACCGAGTGTGACAACCTGGTCTGCCGAGTCAGTATTCACTGAACAGGCAGCATTCACCAGTTCGCCTTCAAAGTGAATTGTACCGCCATCTACAACGGCAGCATAACTACCCGTAGCGGCGAATAGTGCGGCAGCCAGCGCAGACGAAATAAATCTTAATTTCATATATATTCCTTCAATCTCATTTATCGACTCCACATCCGTATATAACCGATTACTTTATTTAAGACACTGATAGTAGTAAATTCCTTTTTATCCTCTAAGAATGTCTTAATTGAAAATATGCACTCTATTCTAAAAAATAGAGAGCCCCGTTAGATGAATACTTCCGCGCATAATATATTCAACACAAATATAGACCTGAAGCGGTAAATTACCAGGCTGAAAATTCTTTTTATATTGTCAGGTATTTCTTAAATTATCTTAATCCTTAGACAAGGAAATAAATCAGTTCCAGATTTACAACGCCATCATGGACGAAAAATGAAGCTTTCAGTCTCAGCGACGGTGCGCCTCACCTTCGCAAGAGGTCGCTTCACGCGATAAATCTGAAACGAAACCTGACAGCGCGCCCCGCTTCTGACAAAATAGGCGCATCCCCTTCGACCTACGTAACAGATGGAATCCTCTCTCTGATGGCAGCAAAGATTATTGACGGTAAAACGATTGCGCAGCAGGTGCGCTCTGAAGTTGCTCAAAAAGTTCAGGCGCGTATTGCAGCCGGACTGCGGGCACCAGGACTGGCCGTTGTGCTGGTGGGTAGTAACCCTGCATCGCAAATTTATGTCGCAAGCAAACGCAAGGCTTGTGAAGAAGTCGGGTTCGTCTCCCGCTCTTATGACCTCCCGGAAACCACCAGCGAAGCGGAGCTGCTGGAGCTTATCGATACGCTGAATGCCGACAACACCATCGATGGCATTCTGGTTCAACTGCCGTTACCGGCGGGTATTGATAACGTCAAAGTGCTGGAACGTATTCATCCGGACAAAGACGTGGACGGTTTCCATCCTTACAACGTCGGTCGTCTGTGCCAGCGCGCGCCGCGTCTGCGTCCCTGCACCCCGCGCGGTATCGTCACGCTGCTTGAGCGTTACAACATTGATACCTTCGGCCTCAACGCCGTGGTGATTGGCGCATCGAATATCGTTGGCCGCCCGATGAGCATGGAACTGCTGCTGGCAGGTTGCACCACTACAGTGACTCACCGCTTCACTAAAAATCTGCGTCATCACGTAGAAAATGCCGATCTATTGATCGTTGCCGTTGGCAAGCCAGGCTTTATTCCCGGTGACTGGATCAAAGAAGGCGCAATTGTGATTGATGTCGGCATCAACCGTCTGGAAAATGGCAAAGTTGTGGGCGACGTCGTGTTTGAAGACGCGGCTAAACGCGCCTCATACATTACGCCTGTTCCCGGCGGCGTTGGCCCGATGACGGTTGCCACGCTGATTGAAAACACGCTACAGGCGTGCGTTGAATATCATGATCCACAGGATGAGTAACATGGCGACATTTTCTTTAGGTAAACATCCGCACGTTGAGCTGTGCGACTTGCTGAAACTGGAAGGCTGGAGCGAAAGCGGCGCGCAGGCGAAAATCGCGATTGCCGAAGGCCAGGTGAAAGTCGACGGTGCGGTTGAAACGCGCAAACGCTGCAAAATCGTCGCCGGTCAGACAGTGAGTTTTGCAGGTCACAGCGTACAGGTTGTTGCCTGATCCCTTTCCCGGCCTGTATCAACAGGCCGGTTCTCTTTTCAGACTTTTGCCCTCTACGCCCCGTTCATCCATGCTGATAGCATCGACATTTTGCCGAAGCGACCATCATGCCAACCGTTATTACGCACGCCGCCGTTCCCCTATGCATTGGTTTAGGGTTGGGTTCGAAAGTCATCCCTCCGCGCCTGTTATTTGCCGGAATCATCCTGGCGATGCTGCCCGATGCCGACGTCTTGTCGTTTAATTTTGGCGTTGCTTACGGCAATGTTTTTGGTCATCGCGGGTTTACCCATTCGCTGGTGTTTGCGTTTGTTGTCCCGCTGTTATGTGTGCTGATTGGACGTCGATGGTTCAGGGCTGGGCTGATTCGCTGCTGGCTGTTTTTAACCGTCTCGTTGCTATCGCACAGCTTGCTGGATTCGGTAACCACTGGCGGTAAAGGGGTTGGCTGGCTGTGGCCGTGGTCAGATGAACGCTTTTTCGCTCCCTGGCAGGTGATTAAAGTCGCGCCGTTTGCATTGTCTCGTTACACCACAGCGTACGGGCATCAGGTGATTATTTCTGAATTGATGTGGGTGTGGTTGCCGGGGATGCTACTGATGGGAATGTTGTGGTGGCGCAGACGATAACCGGATGCGAAAACTCGCATCCGGCAATAGCGCAATTACTTACGACGCCAGGTGGTCCCTTGCGGGCCATCTTCCAGCACGATCCCCATCTCATTAAGACGGTCACGCGCCGCATCTGCCGCCGCCCAGTCTTTCGCTTTACGGGCATCCAGACGCTGTTGAATTAACGCTTCAATCTCAGCCACTTCGCTGTCGTCTGCCTGCGCGCCGCTTTGCAGGAACGCTTCCGGTTCTTGCTCCAGCAGGCCCAATACGGCGGAAAGTTTACGCAGGTGAGATGCCATTGCATTCGCCGCTGCCATATCTTCTGCTTTCAGACGGTTTACTTCACGCGCCATATCAAACAGCACGGAATAGGCTTCCGGGGTGTTGAAATCGTCGTCCATCGCTTCAATAAAGCGCGCTTCAAACGCTTCGCCACCGGCAGGCGCAACGGTTTTATCTGTGCCGCGCAGCGCAGTGTAGAGACGCTCCAGCGCCGCACGCGCCTGCTTCAGGTTCTCTTCGCTATAGTTCAGCTGGCTGCGATAGTGGCCCGACATCAGGAAGTAACGCACGGTTTCCGCGTCGTAGTATTTCAGCACATCGCGCACGGTAAAGAAGTTACCCAGCGATTTGGACATCTTCTCGCGGTCAACCATCACCATCCCCGAGTGCATCCAGTAGTTCACATACTGACCATCATGGGCACAGGTGGACTGCGCGATTTCGTTTTCGTGGTGCGGGAACATCAGGTCTGAACCGCCGCCGTGGATATCAAAGTGGTTACCCAGCTGCTTGCAGTTCATTGCCGAACATTCAATGTGCCAGCCAGGACGACCCGCGCCCCACGGAGACGGCCAGCTCGGTTCGCCCTCTTTCGACATCTTCCACAGAACGAAGTCCATTGGGTTGCGTTTGTCGTCGACCACGTCAACGCGCGCGCCTGCCTGCAGCTGGTCGAGATCCTGACGCGACAGCACGCCATAAGTTGGATCGGTCGGGACGTCGAACATCACGTCGCCGTTGTCCGCCACATAAGCGTGACCTTTGGCGATCAGTTGTTCAGTGAGTTCAATAATTTCTGCGATATGGTGCGTCGCGCGCGGCTCCATATCCGGGCGCAGAATGTTCAACGCATCAAAATCTTTGTGCATTTCGGCGATCATGCGATCCACCAGCGCCACAAAGCTTTCGCCATTTTCATTGGCGCGTTTGATGATTTTGTCGTCGATATCGGTAATGTTGCGCACATACTTCAGCTTATAGCCGAGGAAACGCAGATAGCGCGCAACCACGTCAAAAGCAACAAAGGTACGCCCGTGACCGATATGACAGAGATCGTAAACGGTGATTCCACACACGTACATGCCGACTTCCCCGGCGTGAATAGGCTTAAATTCCTCTTTTTGGCGTGTCAGAGTATTGAAGATTTTTAGCATCGAAGATTCCGTTTAGACATGTGTGGGTAATTGAGTTGCGTATAATACCCATATTTCCCGCGCGAATCAGCATACATTGCGTGATGATCCGATCGTGCGGTTATGCTATAACACCACCCTATATATGACCCGAACTGGGTTGAAGCACCAATCAAACGGAACAGGATGCAAAAATGGTTACTTTCCACACCAATCACGGCGATATTGTCATCAAAACTTTTGACGATAAAGCACCTGAAACAGTTAAAAACTTCCTGGACTACTGCCGCGAAGGTTTTTACAACAACACCATTTTCCACCGTGTTATCAACGGCTTTATGATTCAGGGCGGCGGTTTTGAACCGGGCATGAAACAAAAAGCCACCAAAGAACCGATCAAAAACGAAGCCAACAACGGCCTGAAAAATACCCGTGGTACGCTGGCAATGGCACGTACTCAGGCTCCGCACTCTGCAACTGCACAGTTCTTCATCAACGTGGTTGATAACGACTTCCTGAACTTCTCTGGCGAAAGCCTGCAAGGTTGGGGCTACTGCGTGTTTGCTGAAGTGGTTGACGGCATGGACGTGGTAGACAAAATCAAAGGTGTTGCAACCGGTCGTAGCGGTATGCACCAGGACGTGCCAAAAGAAGACGTTATCATTGAAAGCGTGACCGTTAGCGAGTAATCGTGGCGACACTCTTTATTGCAGATCTTCATCTCTGCGTGGAAGAACCGGCGATCACCGCCGGTTTTCTGCGTTTTTTAGCGGGGGAAGCCCGCAAGGCCGACGCGCTGTATATTCTTGGCGATCTGTTTGAAGCATGGATTGGCGACGACGATCCCAACCCACTCCATCGCAAGATGGCGGCGGCGATCAAAGCGGTGTCCGATTCCGGCGTTCCCTGTTATTTCATTCATGGCAACCGTGATTTTCTGCTCGGCAAACGCTTTGCCCGTGAAAGTGGCATGACGTTATTGCCGGAAGAAAAGGTGCTCGAACTTTATGGTCGCCGGGTGTTGATTATGCATGGCGACACGCTGTGCACCGATGACGCGGGTTATCAGGCTTTTCGCGCCAAGGTCCACAAACCCTGGCTGCAGACGCTATTCCTCGCCCTGCCGTTGTTTGTGCGCAAACGCATTGCCGCGCGAATGCGCGCGAACAGCAAAGAAGCCAACAGCAGTAAATCGCTGGCGATCATGGACGTTAACCAAAACGCGGTGGTCAGTGCGATGGAAAAACATCAGGTGCAATGGCTGATCCACGGGCATACCCATCGCCCGGCGGTGCATGAACTTATCGCCAATCAGCAACCTGCTTTTCGCGTGGTACTGGGTGCCTGGCATACGGAAGGTTCAATGGTGAAAGTCACGGCGGATGACGTTGAGCTGATTCATTTTCCGTTTTAAAAAACTCGCAACTTTGCTGATTTCACAGCCACGCAACCGTTTTCCTTGCTCTCTTTCCGTGCTATTCTCTGTGCCCTCTAAAGCCGAGAGTTGTGCACCACAGGAGTTTTAAGACGCATGTCTTCCCGCAATAATCCGGCGCGTGTCGCCATCGTGATGGGGTCCAAAAGCGACTGGGCTACCATGCAGTTCGCCGCCGAAATCTTCGAAATCCTGAATGTCCCGCACCACGTTGAAGTGGTTTCTGCTCACCGCACCCCCGATAAACTGTTCAGCTTCGCCGAAAGCGCCGAAGAGAACGGTTATCAGGTGATTATTGCGGGCGCAGGCGGCGCAGCGCATCTGCCAGGCATGATTGCCGCCAAAACGCTGGTGCCGGTGCTGGGCGTGCCAGTACAGAGCGCCGCACTGAGCGGTGTCGATAGCCTCTATTCTATCGTACAAATGCCGCGCGGCATTCCGGTGGGTACGCTGGCGATTGGTAAAGCTGGCGCGGCAAACGCGGCGTTACTGGCAGCACAAATTCTTGCGACTCATGATAAAGAACTGCACCAGCGTCTGAATGACTGGCGCAATGCCCAGACCGACGAAGTACTGGAAAACCCGGACCCGCGAGGTGCGGCATGAAACAGGTTTGCGTCCTCGGTAACGGGCAGTTAGGCCGTATGCTGCGTCAGGCAGGCGAACCGTTAGGCATTGCTGTCTGGCCAGTCGGGCTGGACGCTGAACCGGCGGCGGTGCCTTTTCAACAAAGCGTGATTACCGCTGAGATAGAACGCTGGCCGGAAACCGCATTAACCCGCGAGCTGGCGCGCCATCCGGCCTTTGTGAACCGCGATGTGTTCCCGATTATTGCTGACCGTCTGACTCAGAAGCAGCTTTTCGATAAGCTCCACCTGCCGACCGCGCCGTGGCAGTTACTTGCCGATCGCAGCGAGTGGCCTGCGGTGTTTGATCGTTTAGGTGAACTGGCGATTGTTAAGCGTCGCACTGGTGGCTATGACGGTCGCGGTCAATGGCGTTTACGCGCAAATGAAACCGAACAGTTACCGGCAGAGTGTTACGGCGAATGTATTGTCGAGCAGGGCATTAACTTCTCTGGTGAAGTGTCGCTGGTTGGCGCGCGCGGCTTTGATGGCAGCACCGTGTTTTATCCGCTGACGCATAACCTGCATCAGGACGGTATTTTGCGCACCAGCGTCGCTTTTCCGCAGGCCAACGCACAGCAGCAGGCGCAAGCCGAAGAGATGCTGTCGGCGATTATGCAGGAGCTGGGCTATGTGGGCGTGATGGCGATGGAGTGTTTTGTCACCCCGCAAGGTCTGCTGATCAACGAACTGGCTCCGCGTGTGCATAACAGCGGTCACTGGACACAAAACGGTGCCAGCATCAGCCAGTTTGAGCTGCATCTGCGGGCGATTACCGATCTGCCGTTACCGCAACCAGTAGTGAATAATCCGTCGGTGATGATCAATCTGATTGGTAGCGATGCGAATTATGACTGGCTGAAATTGCCGCTGGTGCATCTGCACTGGTACGACAAAGAAGTCCGTCCGGGGCGTAAAGTGGGGCATCTGAATTTGACCGACAGCGACACATCGCGTCTGACTGCGACGCTGGAAGCCTTAATCCCGCTGCTGCCGCCGGAATATGCCAGCGGCGTGATTTGGGCGCAGAGTAAGTTCGGTTAACTGGTGCTCTATTCTTGCCGGATGCGGCGTAAACGCCTTATCCGGCCTACCGATCCGGTACCCATTGTAGGCCTGATAAGATGCGTCAAGCATCGCATCAGGCATTGTGCACCAATTGCCGGATGCGGCACCGGTTGTAGGCCTGATAAGACGCGTCAAGCGTCGCATCAGGCACAAATGTCTAATGCCTACGACTACAGCGAAATACAGGTCCCCGCTTCGCCCGCCAGCGTCTCTTCAATTCGCGATAACGCCCCAATCCACGCGGGTTTACCACGGCTTCTGACATAACCACTTACCGCCGTTACCTTCGGCCCCATCGAACCATCGGCTTTGGCAAATGGCGCTAACTCATCCGGTGTGGCATGGCGAATGGCGCGTTGCTGCGGCGTTCCCCAGTTTTCATATACCGCATCAGCATCAGTGAGGATCACCAGCCCATCGGCGTTAATCTGCTCAGCGAGCAACGCAGCAGCGAGATCTTTATCAATCACCGCTTCACTCCCTGCCCCATCTTCCGTCACAGGCACACCGCCGCCGCCACTGCAAATCACCACATGCCCCTCTTTGAGCAACAACTCGATGGCTTCGCTGTCGAGAATTTTACGCGGTTGCGGAGACGCCACCACCCGGCGCAAATATTTACCATCACGTTTCATCTGCCAGCCGTAAGCCGCTTCCAGTGCCTCTTGTTCTTCTGGCTGATAAACCGGACCAATAAATTTCTCTGGCTGCAAAAACGCCGGATCATCAGGCGAAACCTCAATGCGCGTCAGCACCGTCGTCACGGGCGGCATCTGCGGCTGTGCGCTCAAACTCTGCGCCAGCATATAGCCAATCATCCCCTGACTTTCTGCCACCAGCACATCCAGCGGATACGGTTCTACCTCTTTCCACGCCAGATTCTGCAATGCCAGCAGCCCCACCTGCGGCCCGTTGCCGTGAACAATCGCCAGCCGATAAGAACGGGCCAGGCGCGCCAGCGCGGGTACAGCACTGGCGATATTGCGATATTGATTTTCTGCCGTCAGCGCCTCACCGCGCTGGAGTAAGGCGTTTCCCCCAAGAGCTACAACCAGTGTTTTCATGGTTTTCCTTGTAATAATTGTTGACCAAGCCAGAACCCCAGCAGTGTATCTGCCCCTGACGTATGCCCCAGCGCCAGCAGCGAATCAATCGCAACAGCGGTACGTTTCGGGCAACTCAGAGCATGAACAAAGTGCAGGAGTGGCGAGGCGAAATATCCTTGCGCGGCATAACGTAAATAACTGATGCTCACCGCTGTGGTAACGAGTTGCAGATTGTCGGAACAGGCAAAAAACTGGCGACCGGAGCGCGCATCTAAAGCGCCATAATACCAGGCCGCCAGCAGCATTCCGCTCAGCGTGTCATCATGACTCGGCGTTAATCCGGGGCCTTTACCCAGCCAGTGCCGCCAGTCGGTCTTAACGCCATTGAGCGCGGCCTGAAAACAGTGACGAAACTGGCGTAACTCAGCAGGCAGCGGATCGCTTGCCGCCAACGCCAGTGGCCCGAAAAGCCCGGTTTCCTCCGCGCGTTGCATCCATGCAGCTGCAAGTGGTTGAGGATGCGCAGGCGGCGTAATACGCAGCAAACAATAACGCTGTGGCTGTTTAACCGTGAAACGCCTGAGGCGAATCCCTTGAGCCACAACCTGTGGTCGTTCATTGCCGCATAATCCACCGCATAACGCATCGAATTGCGCACGGCGAAGCATCCATCCTCCGGGGCCGAAACCACTACCCTGACGATGCAGCGTTAACAGTTCGCCGCTTTCCGTCATCAGGTTAATCGCCCGTCGCCACACTCCCGCTAACCGCCAGGACTGGCGATAATTCGGTGCACTACGGCTGGCAAGCAGAGGATGGATGATCGTCATTGCGCGTTCCTCAACCAATCCCCATGCTTTCAGCCAGTGCTTCCAGCGCCTGTTCAAAACACGCCAGCGGTGCCCGCACAGTGCCTGCGCCAATCTGCCCGATCCCCGCCTCTTTATGGGCGATACCGGTATTGATGAGTGGCGTAATGCCGGTTTCTACCACGCGACGAATGTCCAGTCCCAGGCACGCGCCCTGAAAATCCCAGCCTGGGATCTGCAACTGCATATTGCGCTCAAGGTAAATTTCCGCCATCTCTTCAGATACCGCTCTGGCCGCTTCCATGCCACCCGCACCGACAAAGCGCGTTACGCCAGGCGCTGCGATCATTGCCGCACCTCCGATACCAAAGGTTTCGGTAATCGCGCTATCGCCCATATCCGGGTTCGCCTGCTCCTGCGAGAAGCCGGTGAAAAACAGACCTTGCGGAGTGTTTACAGGCGCAGTAAACCAGCGTTCGCCCAGCCCGCTTACCCGAATCCCGAACATATTGCCGTTGCGGGTCATTGCCGTGACGATGCTGCCTGCGCGGATCATCGCGCCAGCATCCATCGCCGCCTTGCAGTAAGCCATCGCGAGGTTGAGGAAGAACTGATCGGTCACGCTGAGGAAATCCATCACTTCGGCGATGTGCTGTTTATCATGATCGAGGCGAGCAATTTGTGGGGCCAGCGCACGCATTAACAGTGCAGAGGAAGCAATATTGCGTTGATGGAACTCATCGCCCATCGTAATGCCCTGCGCCATCATCGCCGTGAGATCGATACCGCGCTCCATGCGCCCCAGCGCCGCGCTTAATACTGGCATTAACACATCGCGCATCCAGCGATGGCGAGTCAGGACATCTTCGCCGTAAGCGCCAAAACGCATCACTTTGCCGATACCTTCGTTGAGGTTGCAGTACGCCCGGTTGCCGTCGGTCACGTTCTCAACCACCAGCATCGGCATACTGGCAGAAGTAATACCGCCCATTGGACCGACGGCATTCACATGGTGACAAGGAATGAAGTTCACTTCCCCCTGCTCCAGTATTGCCAGCGCCTGCGCTTCATCTTTCGCCCAGCCTTCGAACAGACATGCGCCCACGCACGCCCCTTTCATGGGTCCGGTCATCTCCTGCCAGCGCATTGGCGGCCCGGCGTGAAGCAGTGTTTTGCCCTCGTTTAGTTCGCTGATAAGTGAAGAAGCCGGTTGCACATCCAGCCAGTGTGGACGAGCGCGACGAATTTGTTCGATAACCGCAGCATTGGCTTGCGCCACTGATGTAAACATGGGAACCCCTTATTGCAAACGTTCTAAGGAAGGTGCGAACAAGTTCCTGATATGAGATCATCATATTCATCCGGAGCGCATC